>Ga0308167_1000354_pt1 | contig 90410 bp, 80 predicted proteins | sample PhyCR1_2_FD_202138 | JGI IMG/M metagenome (GOLD analysis project Ga0308167, IMG submission 202138) | Phyllosphere microbial communities from UC Gill Tract Community Farm, Albany, California, United States - DLSLRC.R1 | ecosystem: Host-associated > Plants > Phyllosphere > Unclassified | place...
TTCATATCCGCAATTAGAAGGTCTACGTACAGAACCTCAGGATGATCCTTAAGGAACGCGTTCGCTTCGTTAAGCTGAACGGCACGCGGGGGTACCGACATGATGCAACACCTTTGTTGTTAAAAATATCAATCATTGAACGCTACGACTTTCAGTCAACCCGAACGGCATACCGAAGTCAAGCAGCCTCTTTTTTGCCCTTAAAAAGCGCTAACGGGGCATTTTTGACGCATTTTAGGGCGTTTTACGCCCTTAATTCGTGTGGCTACCCGCAGGCTTGAGCGGGCCGTGTTGTATTTTTTACGGGGGTGTTGTGTAAAAAAATGAACAAGGCTAAGCTCGATTCAAACCCATAACAGCAATAATACCGGGGTGTTACATGTCACGCCTGCCGTTAATCGGCGTCACCGCCTGCACCAGGCAGATCGGTCTGCACCCTTATCACATTGCGGGTGATAAATACGTGCGAGCCGTGGCGGTAGCTGCCCAAGGCTTGCCTCTGATTCTTCCGTCACTGGCGCAATTGATAGACCCAAACGACATCCTGGCCAGCCTGGACGGGCTATTGTTGACCGGGTCACCCTCCAATATTGAACCTCATTTCTATCACGGTCCTGCCAGCAGCCCTGGCACCCTGCACGACCCTGAACGTGATCGCACAACCCTGCCTCTGATTCGCGCCGCCATGGCTGCGGGTGTGCCTATTCTGGGCATTTGCCGCGGCTTTCAGGAGTTCAATGTAGCCTTGGGCGGCTCACTTCACCAGAAACTGCATGAAGTTGAAGGTTTTATCGAACACCGCGAAGACCCCAGCGCTCCGGTTGAAGTGCAATACGGGCCGAGTCACGTGGTGCACGTTCAGCCCGGTGGCGTGCTGGCTGGCCTGGGGCTGGCCGCGGAGTTCACTGTGAACTCGATCCACACCCAAGGCATTGATCAGTTGGCCCCGAACCTGCGGGTTGAGGCCACCGCGCCGGACGGTTTGGTCGAAGCGGTCTCGGTAAAAGACGGCAAGGCTTTTGCTTTAGCGGTTCAGTGGCACCCCGAATGGCAGGTAAGCTCTAATCCGATTTACCTCGCTATCTTCCAGGCATTTGGCAATGCCTGCAGAAGGCGCGCACTACAACGCGACGCCGATGCGTCAGTAAACGCCTGACTTATTCAAGTCAGGAAACTCAGCCCAGAGGCATTTATGAGTAACAACCTCGACCAGCTCACCGATTGGTTGAAAGACCACAAGATCACAGAAGTCGAATGCATGATCGCCGACCTTACCGGCATTACTCGCGGAAAGATCTCGCCGACCAACAAGTTCATTGCCGAAAAAGGCATGCGCCTGCCCGAGAGCGTATTGCTGCAAACCGTGACGGGCGACTATGTCGAAGACGACATCTATTACGAGCTGCTCGACCCGGCCGATATCGACATGGTCTGCCGCCCCGACCAGAACGCTGTCTTTGTCGTGCCGTGGGCTGTCGAGCCCACCGCGCAGGTGATCCACGACACCTACGACAAGCAGGGCAACCCGATTGAGCTGTCGCCGCGCAACGTGCTTAAAAAGGTGCTCAAACTCTATGCCGACCATGGCTGGCAGCCGATTGTGGCTCCCGAAATGGAGTTCTACCTGACCAAACGCAGTGACGACCCGGACTACCCGCTGCAACCGCCGGTCGGCCGCTCGGGCCGCCCGGAAACCGGCCGTCAGTCGTTCTCTATTGAAGCGGCCAACGAATTCGACCCGTTGTTCGAAGACGTCTACGACTGGTGCGAGCTGCAAGAGCTGGACCTGGATACCTTGATTCATGAGGACGGCACGGCGCAGATGGAAATCAACTTCCGTCACGGCGATGCCTTGTCGCTGGCCGACCAGATTCTGGTGTTCAAGCGCACCATGCGTGAAGCCGCGCTCAAGCACGACGTGGCCGCCACGTTCATGGCCAAGCCCATGACCGGCGAGCCGGGCAGTGCGATGCACTTGCACCAGAGCATCATTGATATCGAAACCGGCAAAAACGTCTTCTCCAACGAAGACGGGAGCATGAGCCAACTGTTCCTTAATCACATCGGCGGGTTGCAGAAATACATCCCTGAACTGCTGCCGCTGTTTGCACCGAACGTGAACTCCTTCCGCCGCTTCCTGCCGGACACTTCGGCACCGGTTAACGTGGAGTGGGGCGAAGAGAACCGCACGGTGGGCCTGCGTGTGCCGGATGCCGGCCCGCAAAACCGTCGCGTGGAAAACCGCCTGCCGGGCGCTGACGCCAACCCGTACCTGGCAATTGCCGCGAGCCTGCTGTGTGGCTACATCGGCATGGTCGAAGGTGTGAACCCGAGTGCACCGGTGGTGGGCCGTGGCTATGAGCGCCGCAACCTGCGCCTGCCGCTGACCATTGAGGATGCGCTGGAGCGGATGGAAAACAGCAAGACCATCGAAAAATACCTGGGCAACAAGTTCATCACGGGCTACGTGGCCGTCAAACGTGCCGAACATGAAAACTTCAAACGCGTTATCAGTTCGTGGGAGCGGGAATTCCTGCTGTTCGCCGTCTGACACGCCGGAGGGTGCGCCTGGAATGCGCACCCTCCCCACTGAATACAAGGAGAGCCGTATGAGCAACAAAAACCCGCAAACCCTCGAATGGCAACAGCTGAGCAACGATCACCACCTGGCACCGTTCAGTGACTTCAAACAGTTAAAAGAAGTCGGCCCGCGCATCATCACCCACGCCAAAGGCGTGTACCTGTGGGACAGCGAAGGGCACAAGATTCTCGACGGCATGGCCGGCCTGTGGTGTGTCGCCATCGGTTACGGGCGTGACGAGCTGGCCGAAGCCGCCAGCAAGCAAATGCGCGAACTGCCGTACTACAACCTGTTCTTCATGACTGCCCACCCGCCGGTCCTGGAACTGTCCAAAGCCATCGCCGACATCGCCCCTGAAGGCATGAACCATGTGTTCTTCACCGGCTCCGGTTCCGAAGGCAACGACACCATGTTGCGCATGGTTCGCCACTACTGGGCGATCAAAGGCCAACCCAACAAAAAAACCATCATCAGCCGCAAAAATGGCTACCACGGTTCCACCGTGGCGGGTGCCAGCCTGGGCGGCATGACCTACATGCACGAGCAGGGCGACTTGCCGATCCCGGGCATCACGCACATCGCGCAGCCGTACTGGTTCGGTGAAGGCGGCGACATGTCTCCCGAAGAGTTCGGTATTTGGGCGGCTAACCAACTGGAAGAAAAAATTCTCGAGCTGGGCGTGGACACTGTCGGTGCATTTATTGCCGAACCTATCCAGGGGGCCGGGGGGGTGATTGTTCCACCTGCGACCTACTGGCCGCGCATCAAAGAGATTCTGGCCAAGTACGACATTCTGTTTGTCGCCGACGAAGTGATCTGTGGGTTTGGCCGTACCGGCGAGTGGTTTGGCAGTGATTTCTACGATTTGAAGCCTGACATGATGACCATTGCCAAGGGTCTGACCTCGGGTTACATCCCGATGGGTGGCTTGATTGTGCGCGATGAAGTGGTGGCCGTACTCAACGAGGGCGGCGATTTCAACCATGGCTTTACCTACTCCGGTCACCCGGTGGCGGCAGCGGTTGCGCTGGAAAACATCCGCATCCTGCGCGACGAAAAAATAATCGAAAACGCTCATGACGAAACGGCACCGTATTTGCAAAAGCGTCTACGTGAGCTGAACGATCACCCGTTGGTGGGCGAAGTGCGTGGGGTTGGTTTGTTGGGTGCCATTGAACTGGTGCAGGACAAAGCCACTCGCAAACGTTACGAAGGCAAAGGGGCGGGCATGATCTGCCGTCAGTTCTGTTTCGATAACGGCCTGATCATGCGTGCCGTCGGTGACACCATGATCATTTCGCCGCCGCTGGTGATCAGCAAAGGCGAGATCGATGAGCTGGTCACCAAGGCTCGCAAGTGCCTGGACCTGACCTTGGAAGTTCTGCAAGGTTAACTGCTAGGCTCTGAGCGCAAGATAGTGGCCGAATTAACGTAGGCAGTTGCGCTCGGAGCCATAGGAATCAAGGCTCTTCCCTTGAAAGCCTGCCCCGGATCTTGCCAGACTAGCCGTCGGCTTTAGTCATCCTGAGATCAGGTCGCTGAATCGGTGGTTTAAAAGAACAATTGGAGCATTACAGATGAAGGCATCAGGTTTTAAAAAAGCTGGCAAGACCCTTCTCGCCCTCTCGTTGATGGGCGTCATGGCGGGGGCGGCTCAGGCGGCGGACAACAAAGTGCTGCACATCTACAACTGGTCCGATTACATCGCGCCAGACACCGTCAAAAAATTCGAGCAGCAGTCCGGCCTCAAAGTGGTTTACGACGTGTTCGACAGCAACGAGACCCTCGAAGCCAAATTACTGGCGGGCAAGTCCGGTTATGACGTGGTGGTGCCATCCAACAACTTCCTGGCCAAGCAGATCAAGGCCGGTGTTTACCAGGAACTGGACAAGTCCAAGCTGCCTAACTGGAAAAACCTCGACCCTGCGTTGCTCAAGGCCGTGGGCGATGCCAGCGACAAAGACAACAAATATGCGTTCCCCTACATGTGGGGCACTATTGGCATCGGCTACAACCCTGAAAAAGTCAAAGCCGCACTGGGCGTCGACACCATTGATTCCTGGGACGTGCTGTTCAAGCCCGAGAACGCGGCCAAGCTGAAAAGCTGTGGCATCAGCTTCCTCGACTCGCCGACCGAAATGATCCCGGTGGCGTTGCACTACCTGGGCTACCCGACCGATTCGCAGGACAAGAAGCAACTGGCCGAGGCCGAGGCGCTGTTCCTGAAAATTCGTCCGTCGGTGGGCTACTTCCATTCCTCCAAGTACATCTCTGACCTGGCCAACGGCAACATCTGTGTAGCCGTGGGTTACTCGGGTGACCTGGAACAGTCCATTTCCCGCGCCAAAGAAGCCGGTGACAAGGTCAAACTGAGCTACGTGATTCCGAAAGAAGGCGCTGGCAGCTTCTACGACATGGTGGCGATTCCTAAAGACGCCGAAAACGTCGATGCCGCCTACCAGTTCATGAACTTCCTGATGCAGCCGGAAGTGATGGCTGAAATTACGAACAGCGTGCGTTTCCCGAACGGTAACAAAGCTGCAACACCGCTCGTGAATAAAGACATCTCGGATGATCCGAGCATCTACCCGTCGGATGAGGTGAAAGCCAAGTTGTACGCGATTGCTGACCTGCCTGCGGCGACGCAACGGGTTCTGACCCGCAGCTGGACCAAGATCAAGTCCGGTAAATAACCTTGATCTGTAGGCGCGAGCTTGCTCGCGATCTTTTAAAGATGAAGATCAAAAGATCGCGGGTGAACTCGCTCCTACCGTGTGAAATCAAGCTAAATCAGGGCATTACAGCAATTAATCGCAGAAAACTTTGCTGTGCCGGTTTATCGAGGGTAAGTTGCGCGCCGGTTTTGTATTTGGCAGTTCTGCTGCCGTGTGACGCGGGCGAGTCAGGCCCAACTATTTAGAGGACCATCACGTGTCTAAATCTTTGTTTTGCAAGACCCTGCTGGCCGGTGCCGGTTTGACGCTTGCCGTCAGCGTACAAGCAGCACCTTCTGTGCACATTTATAACTGGTCGGACTATATCGCGCCGAACACCTTGGCCGATTTCGAGAAAACCACCGGCATCAAGCCGATCTATGACGTCTTCGATTCCAACGAAACCCTTGAAGGCAAATTGCTGGCCGGGCGCACCGGTTATGACGTGGTCGTTCCGTCTAACCACTTCCTGGGCAAGCAGATTAAAGCGGGAGCCTTCCAGAAGCTCGACAAGTCGCAGCTCCCCAACTATTCCAACCTGGATCCGGCCCTGCTCAAGCGTCTTGAGCAAAACGATCCGGGCAACCTGTATGCCGTGCCCTACCTGTGGGGCACAAATGGCATCGGTTACAACGTCGATAAAGTCAAAGAAGTGCTGGGCGTCGACAAAATCGATTCCTGGGACGTGGTGTTCAAGCCTGAAAACATGGAAAAGCTGACCAAGTGCGGTGTTGCTTTCCTGGACTCAGCCGATGAAATGCTGCCGACGGTCCTGAACTACCTGGGCCTGGATGCCAACAGCACCAACCCCAAGGATTACAAAAAAGCGGAAGAAGTCCTGCTGTCGGTGCGTCCTTACGTCACCTACTACCATTCCTCCAAGTACATCTCTGACCTGGCCAACGGCAACATCTGTGTCGCCATAGGGTTCTCCGGTGATGTGTTCCAGGCCAAGTCCCGTGCCGAAGATGCCCAAAAGGGCGTGAACATCGAGTACATCGTGCCCAAGGAAGGCGGTGCCTTGTGGTTCGACATGTTGGCCATTCCCAAGGATTCCAGCAGCGTCAAGCAAGCCCATACGTTCATCAACTACTTGCTCAAGCCCGATGTGATTGCTCAGGTCAGTGACTATGTGGGCTACGCCAACCCTAACCCGGCCGCTGACACGGTGATGGACGAATCCATTCGTACCGACGAAGCCGTTTACCCCACTCAGGCGGTGCTGGACAAAACGTATGTGTCGACCGAACTGCCCCCGAACATCCAGCGCTTGATGACGCGCACATGGACCAAGGTTAAAACGGGCAAATAGTGCGCAAGACCACCTATCCAAGGTCCGCTCCTTTCGGGCGGGCTGCTAAATTTGTTGGGAGTTTCGTAAATGGCAGTTGCCTCCGGCGCCTATAAGAAAGCCCTCGAGGGCGATCAGACCCCTAAACAGGTTCTGGTCAAAATCGACCGGGTCACGAAAAAATTCGACGAGACGATTGCCGTGGACGATGTGTCCCTGGAAATCAACAAAGGCGAAATCTTCGCCTTGCTCGGCGGATCGGGATCGGGCAAATCCACCTTGCTGCGTATGCTCGCCGGTTTCGAGCGCCCAACAGAAGGCCGTATTTTCCTCGATGGCGTAGACATCACTGACATGCCGCCCTATGAGCGGCCGATCAACATGATGTTCCAGTCTTACGCCCTGTTCCCGCACATGACCGTGGCCCAGAACATTGCGTTTGGTCTCAAGCAGGACAAACTGTCGGCGTCCGAGATCGATGCCCGCGTGGGCGAAATGCTCAAGCTGGTGCACATGAGCCAGTACGCCAAGCGCAAACCGCACCAGTTGTCTGGCGGCCAGCGTCAGCGTGTGGCACTGGCCCGTTCGCTAGCCAAGCGCCCGAAGCTGCTGCTGCTCGACGAGCCGATGGGCGCGCTGGATAAAAAACTGCGTTCGCAGATGCAACTCGAACTGGTGGAAATCATCGAGCGCGTCGGCGTGACCTGCGTCATGGTGACTCACGATCAGGAAGAGGCCATGACCATGGCCCAGCGCATCGCGATCATGCACCTGGGTTGGATTGCCCAGATCGGCAGCCCCATCGACATCTATGAAACCCCGGTCAGCCGCCTGGTGTGCGAGTTCATCGGTAACGTCAACCTGTTCGACGGTGAAGTGGTCGACGACGCCGAAGGCTACGCCCGCATCAACAGCGCAGAGCTGGAGAACGACATTTACGTCGGCCACGGTGTCAGCACGTCGGTGGAAGACAAGCGCATCACCTACGCCATTCGCCCGGAAAAAATGCTGATCACCACCGAAAAGCCGACCTATGAGCACAACTGGTCGCGCGGCAAGGTGCATGACATTGCTTACCTGGGCGGCCATTCGGTGTTCTACGTCGAGTTGCCAAGCGGCAAGCTGGTGCAATCGTTTGTGGCCAACGCTGAACGCCAGGGCGCACGCCCTACCTGGGACGACCAGGTCTACGTATGGTGGGAAGACGACAGCGGCGTGGTACTGCGCTCATGAACATGCGAAAGCTCAAACGCCGACTGCAACGAATAACCCCCAGTGGCCGCCATGCGGTCATCGGGATTCCATTCCTGTGGCTGTTTTTGTTCTTCATGTTGCCGTTCTTCATCGTGCTGAAAATCAGCTTTGCTGAGGCCGATGTCGCGATACCGCCGTACACCGAAATTTACAGCTACGTGGACCAAAAGATCCAAGTGCTGTTGAACCTGGGTAACTACGCCCTGTTGGGCGACGATGAGCTGTACATCGCCGCTTACCTGGGCTCCCTGAAGATGGCCTTTTTCAGCACCTTGTTGTGCCTGCTGATCGGCTACCCGATGGCCTACGCCATCGCCAATGCGCGCAGAGAGATGCAGACGGTGCTGGTGCTGCTGATCATGATGCCGACCTGGACGGCCATCCTGATTCGCGTGTATGCCTGGATGGGCATCCTCAGCAACAACGGCTTGCTCAATGGCTTCCTGATGTCGATCGGCTTGATCAACGAACCGTTGCAGATCCTTAACACCAATATCGCGGTGTATATCGGCATCGTGTATTCGTACCTGCCGTTCATGATCCTGCCGCTGTACGCCAACCTGGTGAAACACGATCACAGCTTGCTGGAAGCCGCTTCCGACCTGGGCTCGAGCACCTTCAACAGCTTCTGGAAAATCACCGTGCCGCTGTCCAAGAACGGCATTATCGCGGGCTGCATGCTGGTGTTTATTCCGGTGGTGGGTGAGTTCGTCATTCCAGAGCTGCTGGGCGGCCCGGAAACCCTGATGATCGGTAAAGTGTTGTGGCAAGAGTTCTTCAACAACCGTGACTGGCCGGTAGCGTCCGCGCTCGCCGTGGTCATGCTGGCGATCCTGATCGTGCCCATCATCCTGTTCAACCGCAGCCAGGCTAAAGAGCTGGAGGGCAAGATATGAACCGCATCCGTTTCTCAAGCTTCATGCTGGTGGCGGGGTTGGTGTTTATCTACCTGCCGATGCTGATTCTGGTGATCTACTCGTTCAACGCCTCCAAGCTGGTGACGGTGTGGGGGGGCTGGTCGCTGAAGTGGTACACGGGGTTGCTCGACAACACCCAACTGATGGGCTCGGTCATGCGCTCGCTGGAAATCGCCTTTTACACGGCGATTGCAGCGGTGGCGCTGGGCACACTGGCGGCCTTCGTGCTGACCCGCATCAGCCACTTCAAGGGCCGCACGCTGTTTGGCGGCCTGGTCACGGCACCGCTGGTGATGCCGGAAGTGATCACCGGTCTGTCGCTGTTGCTGCTGTTCGTGGCCATGGCGCAAATGATTGGCTGGCCGCAAGAGCGTGGCCTGGTCACCATCTGGATCGCCCACACCACGTTCTGCTCGGCCTACGTGGCCGTGGTCGTGTCGTCGCGGTTGCGTGAACTGGACCTGTCCATCGAGGAAGCGGCCATGGACCTGGGTGCCAAGCCGTGGAAGGTGTTCTTTCTGATCACCATCCCGATGATTGCGCCCTCGCTGGCGGCGGGTGCGATGATGTCGTTCGCGCTGTCGCTGGATGACCTGGTACTGGCCAGCTTCGTGTCCGGGCCGGGTTCTACGACCCTGCCGATGGAAGTGTTCTCAGCGGTGCGCCTTGGGGTTAAACCCGAGATCAACGCCGTGGCCAGCCTGATTCTGCTGGCGGTGTCGCTGGTGACCTTCATGGTGTGGTTCTTCAGCCGCCGTGCTGAAGAACATCGTAAAAAGGCCATCCAGCAAGCCATCGACGAATCGGTGGCCGAGTCCTGGAAACAGCCCGATGTACGCCGTCCAAAATCGCCTACTGCGGTTTAAGACCGCGCCCTAAAAAACCTCGCCTCCCGTTCAACGGGGGGCGAGGTTTTTTTTTGGGTTGCGCATGGCCGTTTTACACGTCACCGGTAGGTGCAAGCAGGCTCGCGATCTTTTAAGGCTTGGCAACTTTCCACGCACCGTCCATTTTGCCGTCGCCGGTCTTGTCCCCGGCCTTCTCGTCTTTTACAAAGGTGTACAGCGGTTTGCCGTCGTAGGCCCATTGCAGGTGCTCGTCATCGCGGGTGATGACGGTCCATTTGCCCATGCTTTTATCGGTGCTGGCGGCTTCCAGCGGTGGCCAGTTTTTGGCGCAGGCGTCGTTGCACGCTGATTTTCCGGCTGAGTCCTTGGCGAAGGTGTACAAAGTCTTGTTGTCGTGGGTGACCAGCACGCCGTCGTGGGTCATCGCCGGCTCGGCCAGCGCGAGCCCCGGCAAGGCCAATACGGCACCCAAGAGCACGGCCTTGAAGGAGAGTAGACTGTGGCTCATCTGAATCGTCCTCTTTGTGGTTGTACGATTTGAGTTAAAAGCGTAGTTCACTAATCTGGTGAGCGCAGGACTTCGCCCGGGCTGTCACACGACTGCAATAATTCCGTTATCTAATGCGCACAAGACAGTTAAATGACACGAGGATTACGGCATGGTTGGCAGGAGCATTCTGATCGTTGATGACGAGGCGCCGATCCGCGAAATGATTGCGGTGGCCCTGGAAATGGCAGGCTACGACTGCTTCGAAGCTGAGAACTCACAACAAGCTCACGCCATCATCGTTGACCGCAAACCCGATCTGATCCTGCTGGACTGGATGCTGCCCGGCACCTCAGGCATTGAGCTGGCCCGTCGCCTCAAGCGTGAAGAACTGACCAGTGACATCCCGATCATCATGCTCACGGCCAAGGGCGAAGAAGACAACAAGATCCAGGGCCTGGAAGTCGGTGCAGACGACTACATCACCAAACCGTTTTCCCCGCGTGAACTGGTGGCCCGCCTCAAGGCCGTGCTGCGGCGTACCGGCCCGGCCGACACTGAAGCGCCGATCGAAATCGGTGGCTTGCTGCTCGACCCGATCAGCCACCGCGTGACCATCGATGGCATACCGGCCGAAATGGGGCCCACCGAATACCGCCTGCTGCAGTTCTTCATGACTCACCAGGAGCGCGCCTACACCCGTGGGCAACTGCTCGATCAGGTCTGGGGTGGCAATGTGTACGTGGAAGAGCGCACCGTGGACGTTCATATCCGCCGCTTGCGAAAAGCCCTCGGTGAGGCCTATGAAAATCTGGTACAAACCGTGCGCGGCACCGGGTATCGGTTTTCGACGAAGGGTTGAATGCGGCTGCGAGCTGCACGTTACACGCTTCAAGGCCTTAGCGTGCCGCTTGAAGCGTGCCACTTGAAGCTCACACCTTAAAGCTCACAACAGGACATGTGAACTTGAATCAAAACTGGCATGGCACTCTGATTCGTCATTTGTTGTTTCTGGTTGCTGGCTGCCTGCTGGTCGGTGTGATCAGTGGTCATTATGGCTGGAGCCTGGCAGCAGGCCTGGCGCTCTATCTGGGCTGGACCCTCAAGCAGTTGTTGCGTTTGCACGACTGGCTGCGCAATCACCAACCCGACCAGGCACCGCCCGATGGCTATGGCCTGTGGGGCGAAGTCTTCGACAGCATTTACCACTTGCAGCGCCGCGATCAGCGGGTGCGCGGGCGGCTGCAAGCGGTGATTGACCGTGTGCAAGAGTCCACCGCTGCACTCAAGGATGCGGTGGTGATGCTCGACAGCGACGGCAACCTGGAGTGGTGGAACCGTGCGGCTGAAACCTTACTGGGCTTGAAAACCCCGCAAGACAGCGGCCAGCCGGTGAGTAACCTGGTGCGCCACCCGCGCTTCAAGGAGTACTTCGAGGCCGGCAACTACGCCGAGCCGCTGGATATCCCGTCGCCCGTCAACGATCACCTGCGCATCCAGCTCTACCTCACACGCTATGGCAACAATGAACACCTGATGTTGGTGCGTGATGTCACGCGCATTCATCAGCTTGAACAAATGCGCAAAGATTTTATCGCCAACGTGTCCCACGAACTGCGGACCCCGCTGACGGTGATTTGCGGGTATCTGGAAACCTTGCTCGATAACGTTGAAGACGTGAACCCGCGCTGGAAGCGGCCACTGTCGCAGATGCAGCAACAGGGCGAGCGCATGCAGACGCTGCTCAATGATCTGCTGCTGCTGGCCAAGCTCGAAGCCACGGATTACCCGTCCGACAATCAGCCGGTGCCGGTCAGTGCGCTGTTGAACTCGATCAAAGGCGATGCGAAAGCGTTGTCCGGGCAGCGTAATCAAACCATCACGCTGGACCTCGAAGCCGAAGTTGCGCTCAAAGGCAGCGAAGCCGAGCTGCGCAGCGCCTTCTCCAATCTGATTTTTAACGCCGTTAAATACACCCCGGACGGTGGCTCGATTCGGATTCGCTGGTGGGTCGATACCTCGGGTGCGCATCTGACCGTGCAAGATTCCGGCGTAGGCATCGACAATAAACACTTGCCGCGCCTGACTGAGCGTTTCTATCGTGTCGACTCCAGCCGCAATGCCAACACCGGCGGCACAGGGCTGGGGCTGGCCATCGTCAAGCACGTCCTGCTGCGCCATCGCGCACACCTGGAGATCAGTAGCGTGCTGGGGCACGGCAGCACGTTCACCTGCCATTTTCCCCTGACGCAGGTCATAAAACCGGGTATCCGGGCGTCTGTTGACTGAAAAGATGCCTAGGCAACAGGCGCGCCAGTCGCTACATTGCCCGACCGGGCCATAATTCTGGCCCGGTGCCATCCCACTATTCGAAACAACGGAACCCGTAAAACTCCATCATGGACCCTTCCCCTGGCTTGACCCTCGCGACACTGTTTGCCGACTTCGGCATGATTCTTTTTGCACTGATCCTGGTACTGCTCAACGGTTTTTTCGTTGCGGCCGAATTTGCCATGGTCAAACTGCGCTCAACCCGGGTCGAGGCCATCGCCGACGTTAACGGCTGGCGTGGTCAGATTCTGCGTACGGTTCACAGCCAGCTCGACGCTTACCTCTCCGCCTGCCAATTGGGTATTACCCTGGCGTCGCTGGGCCTGGGCTGGGTCGGTGAGCCGGCGTTTGCCCACCTGCTGGAACCGCTGTTGGGGGCCTTGGGTGTGCAATCGCCTGAAGTGATCAAAGGTGTGTCGTTCTTTACTGCCTTCTTCATCATTTCGTACCTGCACATCGTGGTCGGTGAGCTGGCTCCCAAATCCTGGGCCATTCGCAAACCTGAAACCCTGTCGCTGTGGACAGCCGTGCCGCTGTACCTCTTCTACTGGGCCATGTACCCGGCGATTTACCTGCTCAACGCCAGCGCCAACACCATCCTGCGCATTGCCGGCCAGGGTGAGCCGGGCGCTCACCATGAGCACGCCTACAGCCGTGAAGAACTCAAGCTGATCCTGCACTCCAGCCGTGGTCAGAACCCTAGCGATCAAGGGATGCGTGTGCTGGCTTCGGCCGTGGAAATGGGTGAGCTGGAAGTGGTCGATTGGGCCAACTCCCGTGAAGACCTCGTGACGCTGGACTCCAAGGCTCCGCTCAAGGAAATCCTGGCGATGTTCCGCCGTCACAAATTCAGCCGCTACCCGGTGTACGACGCCGAGACGAATACCTTTGTGGGCCTGTTGCACATCAAAGACCTGCTGCTTGAGCTGGCCGACCTTGACCATTTGCCTGAGACCTTCAATCTCGAAGAACTGACCCGGCCGCTGGAGCGTGTGTCGCGCCATATGCCGCTGGCGCAATTGCTGGAGCAGTTTCGCAAGGGCGGTGCGCACTTCGCGCTGGTGGAAGAGGCCGACGGCAAAGTCGTGGGTTATCTGACCATGGAAGACGTGCTGGAAGTGCTGGTGGGCGATATTCAGGACGAACATCGCAAGGCCGAGCGGGGCATTCTGTCGTATCAGCCTGGCAAGTTGTTGGTGCGCGGCGACACGCCTCTGTTCAAGATCGAGCGCCTGCTGGGCATTGACCTTGACCACATTGAAGCCGAAACCGTTGCAGGGCTTATCTACGACACCCTCAAGCGTGTGCCCGCTGAAGAAGAGCAACTGGAAGTCGAAGGCCTGCGCATCATCATCAAAAAGATGAAAGGCCCGAAAATCGTCCTCGCGAAAGTCCTCAAAATCGGTTAATCCTTCCCTCCCGTAGGCGCGAGCAACTCGCGCCTACGGTTGAACGGCAAATGTTTCAGAAATGTTTCAACGCGACGCCCGCTATGCGATGCTGGCGTTCTGCTCATTAGCCGACTACAGATTAAGAAACGTCTGTAGGAAAGCTGCGCATCTGTTTGATTTTTTGAAGCCGCCGTCACAGGGAGCCTGCATGCTGACCCTGCTTAATCTGCTCTCCGCCGTGGCCTTGTTGATCTGGGGCACGCATATCGTGCGAACCGGTATTCTGCGGGTCTTCGGTTCCCACCTGCGCCAGGTCATTGGGCAAAATGTGTCCAAACGCATGCTGGCCTTTGTGGCGGGCATCGTGGTCACGGCGATGGTGCAAAGCAGCAATGCCACGGCCATGTTGGTCACCTCATTTGTGGGCCAGGGCCTGATGACGCTGACGCCCGCGCTGGCCACCATGCTGGGTGCCGATGTCGGTACGGCCTTGATGGCCCGGGTGCTGACCTTCGATCTGTCGTGGCTGTCTCCGCTGCTGATTTTCCTCGGCGTGATCTTCTTTTTGTCGCGCAAGCAAACCCGTGCCGGGCAACTGGGTCGCGTGGGCATTGGCCTTGGCCTGATTATTCTGGCACTGCAATTGATTGTCGAAGCCGCGTCGCCCATCACCCAGGCTCAAGGGGTGAAGGTCATTTTTGCGTCATTGACCGGCGATCTGTTGCTCGATGCTTTGGTCGGTGCGCTGTTTGCGATGGTGTCTTACTCCAGCCTGGCGGCGGTACTGCTGACCGCGACGCTGGCCGGCGCTGGGGTCATCAGCCTGCATGTGGCGATTGGCCTGGTGATTGGTGCCAACATCGGCAGCGGCGTGCTGGCCTTTCTCAGCACCAGCATGCAGAACGCGCCGGGGCGTCAGGTGGCGCTCGGCAGCTTGCTGTACAAATTGATCGGCCTGCTGTTGATCATTCCTGTGCTCGACCCGCTCGTGGCCTGGATGGACAGCCTCACCTACAGCACTCAGGAATTGGTGATCGGCTTTCACTTGCTCTACAACACCCTCCGCTGCTTTCTGATGCTGCCTACGGTCGCTGCCATGGGGCGCTTGTGTGCCTGGTTATTGCCTGAGCGTGAACACGCCAACGGCGTTGTTAAGCCCCGGCATCTGGACCTGGCCGCGCTCGAAACCCCAAGCCTGGCGCTGGCTAATGCCGTGCGAGAAACCCTGCGCATTGGCGACCTGATCGACACCATGTTGCTGGAAATGCTGGAGGTCCTGCGCGGCAAGCACACGGCGCTCACTCAGGAAGTGCGCACCCTCACCGACGAAGTGGAGGTGCTCTACAGCGCCGTCAAACTGTACTTGGCGCAGATGCCCCGGGAGGACTTGAGTGAGCATGACAGCCGCCGCTGGGCTGAAATCATAGAGCTGGCGATCAACCTTAAACTCGCCAGTGACTTGATCGAGCGCATGCTGCGCAAGGTGCAGCAGCAGAAAACCACCAAACGCCGGCAGTTCTCCGAAGACGGCCTCGAAGAACTGGAGGGCCTGCAACGCCAGTTGATCGATAACCTGCGCCTGGGTCTGACGGTTTTTCTCACCGCCGACCCGAACAGTGCACGGCAACTGTTGCGGGAAAAACGCCGCTTTCGGGCACAGGAGCGCCGCCTGGCGCATGCCCACGTCAGCCGCCTGCAGCGCAAAGTGGTGCAAAGCATCGAAACCAGTTCGCTGCACCTGGAACTGATCGCCGACATGAAACGACTTAACTCCTTGTTTTGCAGCAGCGCCTACGTGGTCCTGGAAACCGCTGACACCGGTGCGCTGGACCTCGATGACCACCCCGATACCCAGCATTCGCCTTGAACGTTGCACCGCTCGCAGTTGTCAGTTGGTGAATAGCGGCTAACCTGCACGCACTCAGGGATACAGGGATTTTTTATGCGTTGCCTGCTGTTCATCTGCCTGCTGCTGAGCGCAGCCCAGAGCGTTGCCCTTGATCGTTACCGCGTTGAAGGCTACTCACTGCCCAATGGCCTGCAACTGATCCTCAAGCCCGGCACTGAGCGTGGGCATGTGGCTATCCGGCTGGTGGTGGGCGTGGGGCTGGATGACTTCAGTTGCGATGAGCAACAATTGCCGCACCTGCTGGAACACCTGCTGTTCAGTGGTATCGACGACACTGGCGAAGGGGGGCTGGAAGCCCGCATGCAAGCGCTGGGCGGTGAGTGGAACGCTTACACCAGCGCCGCCGACACGACCTTCGTTATCGAAGCACCGGCCACTAATCAGCGCAAGGTGCTCGATTTATTGTTGAGCCTGTTAACCCGTACCGAACTCACCGAGCCGCGCATCAGCGCTGCCAAACACATCGTTGAGCGCGAAGACGGCGGCCATTATTCGCACCTGCAGCGCTGGCTGGACCGCCAGGATTTAGGCCACAGCGCCAGCAATCAATTGGCCGTGGAACTGGGGCTTAAATGTGCCGAGCGGGCGCAGGTCCAAGACCTGACACGTGAGCAGCTCGATGCCGTGCGCAAAGACTGGTACGTGCCCAATAACATGACGCTGATTATCGTCGGTGACCTCGATCGCCTGTTGCCGGCTTACCTGGAGCGCGCTTACGGGGCACTGGAGCCGATTGAGCCCCACGAACACAGGCCTTTGCCGCAAATCACCGCCACGGCCCAAGCTGAGCGCGTGTTGGTGCGTGGTGTGGTGGGTGAGACCGCCAGGGTGCACTGGCTGCTGCCGGAGCCGCTGATTGAAGGCATGAGCGATGAAACCTGGCGCTTGGTGCGCGATTACCTGGAGTGGGCGCTGTACAGCGAGCTGCGGCTTAAGCACGGTGTGTCCTACGGCCCGTGGTCGGAGCGTGAGGTGTTTGGCGGCGTCAGTTTTATGAGCCTGAACGCCGACGTTGCCCGCGAGGACGTGGGCGAAGTGCAGCAGCTACTGACGCAGCTCAGGGCACAGTTGCTCAAGAACGGCCTGGACCCGCAGACCTTTGCACGGCTCAAGAACGCCGCCATAACGCGTCAGGCCTGGGCCGTGCAAGGCAACAGCGCGCTGGCGGACTATTACTGGAGCGCGTTGGGTGACTACGATGAAGGCCTGTTCGCGGACCCGACCCAACGCCTGGCAGACGTCAGCCTGGAACAGGCCAATGCCGCCATGCGCGCGTTGTTTGCCGAGCCCGGCTATGTGCGTATCGAGAAACCGCTGCTGAGTTATAACGGCTTGAGCGCGCTTGTGCTGGGTGCTCTTGGTGCGTGTGTGCTGCTGATTGTGGGCGTGTGGGCCTACCGTCGCCGTCAGCGTTAAACCGGGAATTGACTACGCTTTAAACGCGTTCATACCGTAAGATATTTTCCCATTCGCGGCTGTTCAAATCAGCCGCCAGCGTGCGGAGTTTTCCTTGTGAGTGATCGTTCCAATCCTTGGCAATTGCAAACCATCGTCAGCCAACTGCGCACGGCACGTAACCAGTGGCGCACGCAAAACGGGCGCGTCAGAGGTGAACTGGGCGGCCGTGAACTGCCGTCGCGTGCAGCCATGGCCGATATTCTGGAAGCCCTGTGCGGCGCGCTGTTTCCGATGCGTCTGGGGCCGGTCGACCTGCGTGAAGAAAGCGAAGACTTTTACGTGGGCCACACCCTCGACGTGGCGCTCAATGCCCTGCTGTGCCAGGCCCGCTTGGAGCTGCGTTATGCCGCGCGCCAAGGTGGCCTGACCGACGACAATGTGAATGCCCAAGCCACGCAACTGATCCAGGATTTCGCCCTGGCCCTGCCGAGCCTGCGCAGCATCCTCGACACGGATGTGCTGGCCGCCTACCACGGCGACCCGGCCGCCCGCAGCGTGGACGAGGTGCTGCTGTGCTACCCGGGGATTCTGGCGGTGATCCACCACCGGCTGGCGCATCACCTGTACCGCGCCGGGCTGCCGTTGCTGGCCCGCATCAGCGCAGAAATTGCCCACTCGGCCACCGGTATCGACATTCACCCCGGCGCGCAAATTGGCCGCAGTTTCTTTATCGACCACGGCACGGGTGTGGTGATCGGAGAAACTGCCGTCATCGGTGAGCGTGTGCGCATCTACCAGGCGGTAACGCTGGGGGCCAAACGCTTCCCGGCCGACGAATCGGGCCAGCTACAAAAAGGTCACCCGCGCCATCCGATTGTTGAAGACGATGTGGTGATTTATGCCGGCGCGACGATTCTGGGGCGCATCACCATTGGCAAGGGCTCGACCATTGGCGGCAATGTGTGGCTGACCCGCAGCGTACCGGCCGGTTGCAACCTGACCCAGGCCAACCTGCAACATGACGACGGTACGCAGAAGTAAGCAATGGCCACACCCTCGTGCCTACGGTGTATGTCGGTAGGCGCGAGGTGGGTGACGTCACGGTTTAGCGCTTGTTCAGCACGCGCGCCAGGCGGTCACCGCCGCGCTGAATCACTGCGACCAATATCACCAGCAGCACAATCACGGTCAGCATGACCTGCGTATCAAAGCGCTGGTAGCCGTAGCGGTAGGCAATGTCCCCCAGGCCCCCCGCACCAATGGCCCCGGCCATGGCGGATGAGTTGATCATCGTCACGATGGTGATGGTGAACCCGCCCACGATGCCCGGCAAGGCTTCCGGCAGCAGCACGTGCCAGATGATGTGATGGCGCTTGCACCCCATGGCTTGTGCGGCTTCGATCAGGCCGTGATCCACCTCCCGCAGGCTGACTTCGGCAATGCGCGCAAAAAACGGGGTTGCGGCGATGGTCAGCGGTACAACGGCCGCCCACACGCCATACGTGGTGCCCACGATCAGGCGGGTAAACGGGATCAGCGTCACCATCAAAATCAGAAACGGAATCGAGCGGAACAGGTTGACGAACGCGCCCAGCGCCTTGTTCAGCGCCGGGGCTTCATAAATACCGCCCTTGTCGCTGGTGACCAGAATCACTGCCAGCGGAATGCCTGCAATCAAGGCAATAAACGACGACACGCCCACCATCAAAAAGGTGTCGAGCACGCCCTGCCATAAACGATCAAACCCCATAGCCCACCACCTCGACCTGTTGTGCCCAGTGTTCGGCGCGCTGGCGCAGTTCGTCGGCCCCCAGCGACGTGCTGGTGACGCTGAGTAGCAACTGGCCCAGCGCATGCCCTTGAATCTGTTCGACGCCGCCGTGTAACAGTCGCACCTGACCGCCGAGCGCCGAAAACAGTGCGCCCAGATCCGGTTCCTGGGCTTGGTTGCCGGTAAAGCGCAGGCGCAGGATCACGCTGGATTGCGACGACGATGGCAGGGCCGTGATGCGCTGTTGCAGCGCTTCGGGCAGGCTGTCTTGCAGCGGTGCCAGCAGGGTTTTGCTGACCTCGTGCTGTGGGTTGCCGAACACTTGCCATACTGGCCCCTGTTCCACCACGCGGCCTTGTTCGAGCACCACCACGCGGTGGCAAATATCACGGATCACCGCCATCTCGTGCGTGATCAGGATGATGGTCAGGCCCAGCCGCTGATTGATCTCGCGCAGCAAACCGAGGATGGACTGCGTGGTCTCCGGGTCGAGGGCCGACGTAGCCTCGTCGCAGAGCAAAATGGCCGGGTCGTGAACCAGCGCCCGGGCAATGCCCACGCGCTGTTTCTGCCCGCCCGACAGTTGCGCCGGGTAGGCCGTGTGTTTGCCTTGCAGGCCCACCAGTTCCAGCAACTCGCGCACTTTCTGTTCGCGTTGCAGCTTGGGAACGCCCGCCACCTTGAGCGGCAGCTCGACGTTCTGCCACACGGTTTTGGCGGACATCAGGTTGAAGTGCTGGAAGATCATGCCGGTTTGGCGGCGCAAAGCCACCAGCGCGTTCTCATCGAACTCACCAATGTCCACCTGATCAATCAGCACCCGGCCGCTGCTGGGTTGCTCCAGGCGGTTGATGGTGCGGATCAGCGACGATTTCCCCGCGCCGCTGCGGCCGATAATGCCGAAGATTTCCCCGCGTTGAATCGCCAGTTCGATGCCTTTCAGGGCATCTACCGGGCCCTGGCGGCCGTTATAGGTTTTACCCACGCCAATAAAGCGCACATGGGCGTTGCTCAGTTCAGGGTGCAGCTCGGTGTGGGTCGCGCTGGGCTGCGGCTGGTCGAGCCGCTCGCGAGCAATTGCCACGTTCATGATCAGTTCCAGCCAGGTTGGTAAAGAGTGCCGTAGGCCTTGTCCAGCGAAGCGCGGACTTCGGGGGAGTGCTGATAGATATCAACGAACTTGGCCAGTCGCGGGTCGTCTTTGCTCTTGGGTGCAATCACAAACTGAATCACGTACTCCGGGTGGTCGATGCCGTCGAACAGCAGCGCGGAACCGGCATCAAAGGTTTTGGCCAGGCGGATGTAGTGCGGGTAGCCCTGCACCAGGTCGGCATCGTCGTAGGCGCGTACCAGCTGCACCGCTTCAACCTGCAAAATTTTGATTTTCTTGGGGTTGGCGGTGATGTCTTCCTCGGTAGCCTTGTACGCCACGCCCGGCTTGAGGGTGATCAGGCCCGCCTTGGCCAGCAACTGCAGGCCACGGCCGCTGTTGATCGGGTCATTGGCGATGGCCACGGTTGCGCCCACCGGCAAGTCTTCAATGCTTTTGTACTTTTTGGAGTACAGCCCCACGTTGTTGATGATGCCCGGTGCGTAAGGCTCAAGGTTCCATTTGCCCGCCGCGTTGGCGTTTTCCAGAAACGGTTTGTGCTGGAAGTAGTTCACGTCGATGTCGCCAGCGGCCAGGCTGACATTGGGCGCGATCCAGTCGGTAAACTCCACCAGCTCGACGTCCAGCCCTTGCTTCTTGGCTTCAGCCACCGTGGTTTCCAGGGCCGGGGCAAAGGCCGCCGTGGTGCCGACCTTGAGCGGGGCTTCCCCAGCCACGGCAAGGCCGCTGAACAGCCCGAGGGCCAGAACCAGTGCTTTGACTGGGTGAGAAAAGTGTTTGTTGTTCATCATTAATATCCAGTCAGAATGCGTACGTTTAGGTGCGAGCGTGCTCGCGATTTTTTGATCGTTAAAAGACCGCGAGCAGGTCATGCGGTGTGGCGGTAGTTCGCGCCGGTATGGCGTTGCGGCAAGTGCGCCTCACCGTCGGTAAACAGTTTTTGCCGCAGGCTGCCGCTGTCGTAAGCCGTCTTGTAGGAACCCCGGCGTTGCAACTCGGGCACCACCAGGTCGATAAAGTCGACATAGCTTTGTGGCGTGACGATGCGGGTCAGGTTGAAGCCGTCGAGGCCGGTTTCGTTTATCCACGACTCCAGTTCGTCGGCCACCTGCTCCGGCGACCCCACCAAGGTGATGTAGCGCCCGCCCAAAGCGTGCTGCTCAAGCAATTTGCGGCGTGTCCAGTCGTTGTTTTTCAGCACGTTGGTGGCCGACTGAATGGCGTTGCTTTTCACGTGTTGGATAGGCTCGTCCAACGCATAGTCGGCAAAGTCGATGCCGGTGGAGCTGGAAAAATGCGCCACCCCGGCCTCGGCGCTGGCGTAGCTCAGGTACTCGTCACGCTTGGCCTGGGCGTGTGCTTCAGTGGGCGCAACGATCACATTGATGCCCATAAACAGCTTGATGTCATCGGCGTTGCGCCCGGCTGCTACGGCGCTGGCGCGCACCTTGTCGACTTGTGCTTTGGTTGCGGCTTTGGTCTGACCGCTGATAAACACACACTCGGCATGACGCCCGGCAAACGCCAGCCCGCGCTCAGAACTGCCGGCCTGAAACAGCACGGGCGTGCGCTGCGGCGACGGTTCGCAGAGGTGGTAGCCCTCCACCTGATAAAACTCGCCCGCGTGTTTGACCTTGTGCACTTTGTCGGGCCGGGCATAGATGCGTTGCACCGGATCGTTGAACACGGCGTCGTCTTCCCAACTGCCTTCCCACAGCTTGTACAGCACCTCCAGGTATTCATCGGCCTGGTCGTAACGACGGTCGTGCTCGACCTGTTCGGTCAGGCCCATGGCCTTGGCGGCGCTGTCCAGGTAGCCGGTGACGATGTTCCAGCCCACGCGGCCACGGGTCAGGTGATCGAGCGTCGACATACGGCGCGCGAACAGATACGGCGCTTCGTAGGTCAGGTTCGCGGTCAGGCCAAACCCGAGGTGCCTGGTCACCGCCGCCATCGCGGACACCAGCAGCAACGGGTCGTTGACCGGAAGTTGAATCGACTCCTTGAGCGGCACGTCGATGGACTTCTGATACACGTCGTACACGCCCACGATGTCGGCGATAAACAGCCCGTCGAACAGCCCGCGCTCCAGCAATTGGGCCAGTTCGGTCCAGTACTCCAGCGTATTGAACTGGGTGGAGGTGTCTTGTGGATGAGTCCACAACCCGTGATTGATATGACCGATGCAGTTCATGTTGAAGGCATTGATCAGGATTTTCTTTTTGCTCATCAGAGGGTCCCCCGCCGGGGTGGGTTTTCATCGTTGAGGTAGTAATTGCCCACGGCGTGGTACTTCCAGCGCACCGGGTCGTGCAGGGTGTGCACGCGGGCGTTGCGCCAGTGGCGATCGAGGCCGTGTTCGGCCAGCGTGGCCTGGCTGCCCGCCAGTTCAAACAAGGTGCTGCCCGCTGCCAGAGCAATTTCCGTGCTCAGTGCGCGCGCCTCAGCCACGGCAATGGACGCAGCGGCCACCGTATTGGCGGTGGTGTGGGTTTGGGCGCTGTCGAGAAACTCGCCAGCCCGTTCCAGCAGGGCGTTGGCGGCGCTCAGGCGCACGCTCAAGTGGCCGAAACTGTTGAGGGTGAGCGGGTCTTCGCTGGCGATGTCGGTGGTGGCGTCGATCCACGGCCGGGTTTTGGTGCGCACAAAGTGCAGCGCGTCTGCAAAAGCCCCGCGGGCGATGCCGGTGTCGATGGCCGCGTGCAGAATTTGCGCCAGCGGTCCCACCGGGGTCGGGCGTTCAAAGGCGGTTTGAAAGGGGATCACGTCATCGGCGGCAACAAACACGTTATCGAACACCACCGACCCGCTGCCCGTGGTGCGCTGACCAAAGCCGCTCCAGTCGTCGATCACGTGCAGGCCTTCGCTGTCGCTGCGCACAAAGGCCAGGTGCTGCACGCCGTGGTCATCCACCACCGACGTGGGGATGCGCTGGGCATACAACGCGCCCGTGGCGTAAAACTTGCGCCCCGTGATGCGGTAACCGTGCTCGGCCTTGGCCAAATGCGTGGTGCGGTCATGGGCGGTCTTGGTGCCGAGTTCGGCCAGTGCATTTCCGAATCGCTGCCCGGCTAACACGTCGGCGTACAGCCGCTGTTTTTGTGATTCGCAGCCATTCACCCGCAGCACTTCGAGGGCGTAAAAATGGTTTTGCGGGATTTGCCCCAGCGACGCGTCCGCCGCGGCAATCAACGCTATCACTTCAGCCAGGGTGACATTGGATACGCCTGCGCCGCCGTAGGCCTTGGGCACCGTAATGCCCCACAGCCCGGTGTGTGAAAACAGTTCGAGTTCATCAAAGGGCAAGCGCCGCTCGCGGTCACGCACAGCGCTTTCACGTTTGAAATGCGCGGCCAGTTCACGCGCTACGCTCAGGGCCTCGGCATCACTGTGGATGACCGGGACCTGTTGGGATGTCAGTGACATGGGGTGTCTCCAGGGTCAGATCCAGGAATGCCGGGCGGGCAAGGTGCCGTTAAGGCGATAGGCACCGATGGCGTAGTACTTCCAGCGCACCGGGTCGTGCAGGGTATGCACGCGAGCATTGCGCCAGTGCCGGTCGAGGTTGAATTCGGCCAGGCTGGCGCGGCTGCCCGCCAGCTCGAAGAGTTTTTCACTGGCCAGCAACGACAGCTCGGTGCTGAGCACCTTGGCTTCGGCCACGGCAATCGAGGCGCGGGCCGCTGACTGCGCGTCGATAGGTGCCGCGCTGACCTCATCGAGCACGCGGCCGGCCTTGCGCAGTACCGCCTCGGCGGCGTGCAGTTCAATCTTCAATTTACCGATGTCGGCAATCACGTAAGGGTCATCGCTGTTGCGTTCGACCTTGGCATCGACCCACGGGCGCGAACGCTCGCGCACAAAATGGATGGCATCGTTAATGGCTTCGCGAGCGATACCCAGGTCGATCGCTGCCTGGATCAATTGCGACACGGCACCCTGAATATGCGGGGTTTCGTTGAGGCGCCAGTTATCGATCACCCGCTCGGCGTCGACCCGCACGTTATTGAGCAGAACGGTGCCGCTGGCGGTGGTGCGCTGGCCAAAACCCGACCAGTCATCGACCACGCGCAGGCCCGGTGTGCCACGGCGTACAAAGGCCATGACCTGTTTGCCGTCTTCATTAAGCGCCTTGACGGCGATCCAGTGCGCGAACAGTGAGCCAGTGGAATAAAACTTCTGGCCGTTGATAATGAATTCATCACCGTCGGCCGTGATGCGAGCTTTGAGTTCCAGGGTGTTTTTACTGCCGCGCTCAGGCCCGGCATTGGCAATGCGCCAGCCTTGCAGAACGTGACTGAAGAGGTCTTTTTTTTGCGCCGGTGTGGCGGTGGCCGAAATCAGATTGAGAATGCCCACCTGATTCTGTGGAATTTGCCCTAGCGCGGGGTCAGCGGCGGAGATGATGACAAACACTTCAGCCAGGGTGACGAATGACACCTGCGGCCCGCCGAATTCGCGCGGGATGGAAATACTGCCCAAGCCACTGCGAGTGAATTGCTCGATATGCGACCACGGCAATTTCCGTTGCTGGTCACGTTTGGCGGCATGCTCACGCGCGGCGTTCGCCAGGTCATGGGCGGCCTGAAGGGCTTCGTTGTCAGTGCGCAGGACATGCGCTTTGAGCAACTCGGGAGCGACATCCAGGTCGCTTTGACGTTGTGCATTGGCCAGGTTTGACATCAGCGTCTCTCCTTGAGTGCACGCAATGCCCTGGCGTTCTGCACAAGGGTAATTGTACCGACCATACCTACCTCTCATCGTTGTGTGGAGCGCCGCTTGAGCGGCGCGAATTACAGCAGAGGTCCGGTGGTCCGGTGCATATACCCTAATCGAGTATAAAAATTTAAAAAACTAACTTTTAGGAATATGGATAGATGATTCCGCTCGGGCTAGTTGCCCCAATTGGGGCGCGGCTCGGCCGCGCGCAGCCGCTCGCGTGGGGCAGGGTTGATGTAGCGTTTGTTGGTGCCGACCTTGAGTGTCCGGCCGGGGGCCCAGCGCGAGTTGTTGCCCACGCGGTCAATCACGCAATAGGTGATTTCCAGCGCGGGGTCTTCGCCGGCTTCTTGAATGATGTCGGGGGGGATAAACACGTTTACCGGCTTGCCGATATCCACCTTGCGCAGTTTGGGCAGGTCCATACGCACGTCGCCCCACCTCACGGTAATTTCATCGTCACTGGCCATATTGCGATAAGGCTCAATGGTCAGGGGCACGCCACGTTTCATTTGGATAGGGTTGACGCCATACCGTTGCAGGCCAGCGGGGATCATCACGGGAGCGAGGCCCTGGTTTTCTTCACCGATGGCTTCGCCGCCAGGGCAGTCAAGTTTGATAAAGACTTTAAGTTGTAATGAAAGCGCAGGGCTACAGCCAATATGCATCACCCGATAATAAAGGCGGGCTGTGCCATTTTGAATAAAACTTTGCGGCACTCTTAATGAGATGGGTTGATGGAGGTCGTACTTGCCAAGTTGGCATGAAGTTATGTAACGGCCGTCCCAGAACAGCTCAATCAGATCACCTTCTTCCATTGTGTCGTACGGCATTATTGTAATAACTAAGTGTTCGGCGGCCCGAGCACAAATAGTGTACTTTCCCGGACTTGACAGTGTGGGTGCTATTAACTTGTTGGCGTGTGAGGTGAAGGGCATTTCTAAACTTCCTGTCTTGCTTCTATGTAAGGACGAGTCCTGTCGATACAGCCGCTGCGTAGGGGTGCAGATCACAGATTATGTCGTGTAGCCGGAATGCTCATGCTGAACGAGCGGATGCACGGCAGCCGGTTGTTCAGTGTTTACTTTAAGGTGCAGGCCTCAGTTGGTTTTATTAGATAAGAGGCTAGAAGCTTTAGTGTCAAGCAAGGTGGTTGTGAATAAGTAAGTTTCCTGTTTATTCAGAAAATTCCTACTGGTCAAGCGCGTTATTGCAGGGGGACGCTTCATGTCATGAACGGTTGGCGATTAATGCACCTATGCCGTTATGTGCATTTTTTGCAGGGGGCGAGCACGGCTCAAGAGTCGGGCCGTAGATGCTTGAATATTAGCGGCTGTTCTCGCTAGTGCTAGTTAAAGACAACTCCTACGTATTATTTTATATATTCGGAGTGTGGTTTGTTCTCGGGTGGGCGTGATTCATGCGGTGCTGCCGGGGTTCCTGGCACGCTGGCCATACAGGCCGAGGCGCGGGGGGGCTTTACCATTTCTTTCACAGACAATGTGCATAATCCGTGTGAGCGAAGCGGTCGGTTTATCTGCTTTGTGATATTTAGGTACGCTCAAATTACTGGAAAATCACGCAATGGTCTCAGCTCCTCACTTGCCCCCTTCTGGCCGCTCGCGCTTGCGCTTGCGTTGGTACTCCTGGTTTTTGCTGTTCGCCATGGCGTTTTACGCAGTGGCGTACGTCCTGCATTGGGATGACCGGAGTATGTTGTGGGTGTTGGAGCAGTTTGAGAGCCAGACCGAGCAAAACGAGAGCGTCTGGTTGCCGGATTACACTGCCGTGATTGATGCCAAACCGTTGCCGGGCATGGAAAAGGATGAGGCGTCGGACCTGTCCTATAACCCGCTGACTAAAACACTGTTTTCGGTGATGGGTAAAAACCCGTACCTGGTGGAGCTGACCCTTGAGGGGGACGTTCTGCGCAAAATCCCGCTAGTGGGTTGGAGCAACCCGGAAGGCCTTGCGGTGCTGGAAAACGGGCTAATTGCCATCGTTGATGAGCGTGAGCACATGCTGAGCATCGTCAAGGTTGACGCTGACACCACCACCCTGAACATGGCTGACTTCCCGAAATACGATCTGGGTGTTTCCAAGAACCAGAACAAGGCTTTTGAGGCGATCGCCTGGGACCCACGTCGTCAGCAATTACTGCTAGGTGAAGAGCGTCCGCCTGCGTTGTTTGTGTGGAAGAGCGATGGCAGCCAGGTGCTCACGGGTGACAAGCAAAAAGTCCCCAGCGATGAGTTGGATTTGCGTAATTTGTCAGCCTTGAGCATCGACCCGCGCACCGGTCATACGCTGGTATTGTCAGCCGATTCGCACATGCTGCTCGAACTGGATGAATTGGGTGAGCAAGTCAGTTTCATGGCGTTGCTGCGGGGCTTGAATGGCCTGAAAAATACCATTCCGAGGGCCGAAGGCGTCGCGATTGATGAACACGGCACGTTGTATATGGTCAGTGAGCCGAACCTGTTTTATCGCTTTGAGAAAAAGCCGAAATAGCGCGACATACTGTGGAGCGAGGTGCTCGCTTCACAGGTCATACACTGGGTTTAAGCTTGAATTCATTGCGCCGTGGTATTCCAGTGGCCCGATCTGCCTAGAGCCCAACCCATGCGTCGTACCCACCGCTTAACCCTGTTCATTATCTGCCTGGGCCTTGTGGCCCTGGTAACGGCCACCTATGCCGCCCATCACTATCGGCTGTTCGAGCGCGCCTGGTTCAACGTGAGCCGGGTGTGGGCACCGGAAAACCCCAATGGCATCCATCTGGGTGAATACCGGGCGGTACTGCAAGGCAAGGTCATTGAAGGGCTGGATGACGATGTGTCGGCCCTGACCTACGACCCGCTGCGTAAAAGCCTGTTTACCGTGACTAACCAGAAAGCGGAACTGATCGAGTTGTCTCTAGATGGGCGAATTTTGCGGCGCATCCCGCTGATCGGCTTTGGGGATGCCGAGGCGGTTGAGTATGTGGGGGAGGGGACTTACGTGATCACCGACGAACGTCAACAGCGGTTGATCAAGGTGAAAGTCGATGATCACACCCAGGTACTGGACGCGGCTGACGCTGAGCAACTGACCCTGGGCATCAATAGCGCGGGTAACAAAGGCTTCGAAGGGCTGGCGTATGACGTGGCGGGCAAGCGCCTGTTTGTGGCCAAAGAGCGTGACCCGATTCTGATTTACGAAGTGCGAGGTTTCCCTCACGACGACCCGAAAACGCCTTACGCCGTCCATGTGGTCACCAACCCCCGCCGTGATGCGCGGTTGTTTGTGCGTGATTTATCGAGTTTGCAGTTTGATGAGCGCAGCGGGCATTTACTGGCGCTGTCTGATGAATCGAAGTTGTTGCTGGAACTGGATATGAACGGTCGCCCTATCAGCGCGTTGTCGCTGAAAAAGGGCCGGCATGGGCTCAAGGCTTCAGTGCCGCAGGCCGAAGGCATTGCGATGGACGATGACGGGACGGTGTACGTGGTGAGCGAGCCGAACCTGTTTTACGTGTTCAAAAAACCATAGCATCCATGTTTGTAGTCGCTGCTGCCCTTATCGCAGCCTGGCGCAGCGACTACAAACGCTGTCGCAATGCTTACTTGCTCAGGGTTTGCACGCCTTCAGGGGTACCCAGCAACAGCAGGTCAGCCGGGCGGGCGGCGAACAAACCGTTGGTCACAACACCGACGATGGCGTTGATCTGAGCTTCCAGCTCAACCGGGTTGACGATAGTCATGTTGTACACGTCGATGATGATGTTGCCGTTATCCGTGATAACACCTTCGCGGTACACCGGGTCGCCGCCCAGCTTGACCAATTCGCGGGCCACGTGGCTGCGGGCCATCGGGATGACTTCGACCGGCAGCGGGAACGCACCCAGCACAGGCACCAGTTTGCTGGCGTCGGCGATGCAGATAAACGTTTTGGCCACGGCCGCGACGATTTTCTCGCGGGTCAGGGCTGCGCCGCCGCCTTTGATCAGGTTCAGGTTTTCATCGCTTTCATCGGCCCCGTCAACGTAGAACTCCAGGTCGCTGACCGTGTTCAGCTCATACACCGGAATGCCGTGGCCCTTCAGGCGTGCGGCAGTGGCTTCGGAGCTGGCCACGGCACCGTCGAAAGCGCCCTTGTGTTGGGCCAGCGCGTCAATAAAGCAGTTGGCGGTAGAGCCGGTGCCAACCCCAACAATGCTCTTGTCATCCAGTTTTGGAAGGATGAAGTCGACAGCGGCCTGGGCAACGGCCTGTTTGAGTTGATCCTGGGTCATGCGGGCTCCGGGGCGGGAAGGGTAAACAGAAGGGCGGCAAGTATAACCCAAGCGGTCAAAACCTTTGGATTCGTATGGTCGGCCGTGTAAACGCTGGGGTAGACTCCTGAGTCCCTGCTAACTCGCACAGTGACGCTTTCCGATGCTCGAACAGTACGTTAAGAAGATCCTCAACTCGCGCGTGTATGACGTCGCCGTTGAAACGCCCCTGCAAGCCGCCAACCAGTTGACCGAACGGTTGGGCAACCATATTTGGCTTAAACGCGAAGATCTGCAGCCGGTGTACTCGTTCAAGATTCGTGGCGCTTACAACAAGCTGATGCACCTGAGCGACGCTGAGCGTGCGTGTGGCGTGGTGACGGCCTCGGCGGGCAACCATGCCCAAGGCCTGGCCCTGGCGGCCAGAGTGCTGGGTGTCAAAGCCACCATCGTCATGCCTAAAACCACCCCTGAGATCAAGATTGAAGGCGTGCGTTCGCGCGGTGGCATTGTGGTGCTGCACGGCGACTCCTTCCCTGAAGCCCTGGCCTACTCGCTCAAACTGGTGGAGCAGGAAGGCTACGTCTATGTTCACCCCTACGATGACCCGCATACCATCGCCGGGCAGGGCACCGTGGCGATGGAGATTTTGCGCCAACACCCGGCACCGCTGGACGCGATTTTCGTACCGGTGGGCGGCGGCGGGCTGATCGCGGGCATCGCGGCGTATGTGAAATACCTGCGGCCAGACATCAAAATCATCGGCGTCGAACCCGATGATTCCAATTGCCTGCAAGCCGCCATGGCGGCGGGTGAACGTGTGGTACTGCCATCGGTCGGGATCTTTGCCGACGGCGTGGCGGTGGCCCAGATTGGCCAGCACACCTTTGATATCTGCAAAGACTATGTCGACGAAGTGATCACCGTCAGCACCGACGAGATCTGTGCCGCGATCAAGGACATCTTCGACGATACCCGCTCGATCACCGAACCTGCCGGCGCGTTGGGCGTGGCCGGTATCAAAAAATACGTCGAGCTGTACGGTGTGACCGGCCAGACGCTGGTGGCCATCGATTCAGGTGCCAATGTTAACTTCGACCGTTTGCGCCATGTGGCCGAACGCGCCGAGTTGGGCGAAGGTCGTGAAGCCATCATTGCGGTGACCATCCCGGAAGAAATCGGCAGCTTCAAGGCCTTCTGCCAGGCCATTGGCAAGCGGCAGATCACCGAATTCAACTACCGCTATCACACGGCCAGCGAAGCTCACATCTTTGTTGGCGTGCAGACGCACCCGGTAAATGACCCGCGCAGCGGGCTGTTGAGCAGCCTCGCCGAGCAAGGTTTCAAGGTGGTGGACCTGACGGACAACGAACTGGCCAAGCTGCATATCCGCCATATGGTGGGCGGGCACGCAGCCAAAGTCAGCGATGAATTGTTGTTCCGCTTCGAGTTTCCGGATCGACCGGGCGCGTTGTTCAACTTCCTCAACAAATTGGGCGGTCACTGGAACATCACGATGTTCCATTACCGTAACCACGGTGCGGCCGATGGCCGTGTGATGGCGGGCCTGCAAGTCCCAGCCGATGAGCGTCACCTGGTACCGGCGGTGCTGGCCGAAATTGGCTACCCGTACTGGGACGAAAGCGATAACCCGGCCTATCAACTGTTTCTTGGCTGATTGACGCTACGCTGAATGAATCGTCCCCAGGAATCGATGACATGGAACATTTCGCAGCGCTGAAATTACTGCATGGCGTGGCGACGGTGCTGCTGTTCGTTAGCGCCCTTGCCTTGTTGGTGGTGGTGATTCGCCGTTGGCGTGCCGGTGACATACTCCTCGCGGGTGGCCTGCTGCGCCGTCCGTGGGGGTTTGTCTGGGGGCTGATGGGCCTGTGCTTGCTGGCGTTGCCGGTCAGTGGCTGGTTTCTGGTGCACCTGGCGGGCTGGCCACTGAGCCAACTGTGGTTACTGGCAGGAAGTGTTTTGTACCTGCTGGGAGGCCTGAGCTGGCTGTGGCTGGTGGTACGGCTGAATCGCCTGCGGTTGGGGCGGATGGCGCGATACCCCTGGTTTACCGTGGTGTTGGCGATTTTTTGCGCGATTTGTTTTATCGCCATTGCGGCAATGATGGGTGCCAAACCCCTGTAGGAGCGAGCTTGCTCGCGATCTTTTTTAAAGATCAAAAGATCGCGAGCAAGCTCCTACAGGTTATGGTCAGTCGCGCAGGGAAATCACTGGCCAGCCACGTTTTTCAGCTTCGGCCCGCAGGTTTGGGTCCGGGTCCACAGCCACTGGATGCGTTACTTGCTCCAGCAACGGCAAGTCGTTCATCGAATCGCTGTAAAAATAGCTGTCAGCCAGGCTGTAGCCGTTTTCTTCGATCCAGCGGTTCAGGCGTGTCACTTTGCCTTCGCGGAAGCACGGCACATCGGTGCTGCGGCCGGTGTAGCGGCCATCGACCTTCTCACATTCCGTGGCAATCAAATGCTCCACACCCAGGCGTTTGGCGATGGGCCCGGTCACAAAGCGGTTGGTGGCGGTGATGATCACCCGCGTATCGCCCGCTTCGCGGTGCTTGGTCAGCAGTGCATCGGCCTTGGGCAGCAGCAACGAGTCAATACGGTCGCGCATGAACTCGCGGTGCCATTGGTCGAGTTGCGCCATGTCGTGGCGACCAAAAATTTCCATGCTGAAATTCAGGTAGGCGGCGTTATCTAGCGTGCCCGCCAGGTAATCCTGATAGAACTCGTCGTTGCGTTTCTTATACGCCGCGCCGTCCAGGATGCCGCGTTCGCACAGGTAGTCGCCCCACGCGTGGTCACTGTCGCCGCCTAAAAGAGTGTTGTCCAAGTCGAATAAAGCCAAACGCATTGCAATTACCCGCTGTGCTGTCGGTGGAAAGCCCACAAGAATACGGTCTTTTAATAAGAGTGCACATAAGGCAGGAAGGCGCGTTGCTGCTTTAACAACCTTTGTGGAACAATGCGGTGATATGCGTCTGCGAGGTTGTTGCCGTGATCGACCCCGATGGTTTCCGCCCTAATGTCGGGATTATTCTGACAAATGATGCTGGCCAGGTACTTTGGGCTCGCCGTATCAATCAAGACGCGTGGCAGTTTCCGCAGGGCGGTATCAACCCTGACGAAACGCCTGAAGACGCCTTGTACCGTGAGTTGAACGAAGAAGTTGGCCTTGAGCGCGATGATGTCGAAATACTAGCCTGTACACGCGGCTGGTTGCGTTATCGTTTGCCGCAGCGTCTGGTCCGTACCCACAGCCAACCGTTGTGTATCGGCCAGAAGCAGAAGTGGTTTTTACTGCGCCTGGTGTCTAACGAACAACGGGTACGGATGGATTTGACCGGTAAACCGGAGTTCGATGGCTGGCGCTGGGTCAGTTATTGGTACCCGTTGGGCCAGGTGGTGACATTCAAGCGCGAGGTTTACCGTCGCGCTCTCAAAGAGCTTGCCCCGCGCCTTTTAACGCGCGCCTGACACGGAGTTCGACCCCGAGCCATGCTCAATACGCTGCGCAAGATCGTCCAGGAAGTTAACGCCGCCAAAGATCTGAAGGCGGCGTTGGGGATTATTGTGTTGCGCGTCAAAGAGGCTATGGGCAGTCAGGTCTGCTCGGTCTATTTGCTTGATCCAGAGACCAACCGTTTCGTGCTGATGGCGACCGAAGGCTTGAACAAGCGTTCGATCGGCAAGGTCAGCATGGCCCCCAACGAAGGCCTGGTAGGCCTGGTGGGTACCCGCGAAGAACCTCTGAACCTCGAAAACGCCGCCGATCACCCTCGCTACCGCTATTTTGCTGAGACGGGTGAAGAGCGCTACGCCTCTTTCCTCGGTGCACCGATCATTCACCACCGCCGCGTGGTGGGGGTTCTGGTCATTCAGCAAAAGGAACGCCGCCAGTTCGACGAAGGCGAAGAAGCCTTCCTTGTGACCATGAGCGCACAGCTGGCGGGGGTTATTGCCCACGCTGAAGCCACAGGCTCGATTCGTGGCTTGGGGCGTCAGGGCAAGGGAATTCAGGAAGCCAAGTTCGTGGGGGTACCGGGTTCGCCCGGTGCAGCGGTCGGCACGGCGGTGGTCATGCTGCCGCCGGCAGATCTGGACGTGGTGCCTGATAAAGCCGTCACCGACATTCCCGCTGAAATTACCCTGTTCAAAACGGCCCTCGAAGGCGTGCGCAATGACATGCGCGCGGTGTCCAAAAAACTCGCCACTCAGTTGCGCCCCGAAGAACAGGCCCTGTTCGACGTGTACCTGATGATGCTCGACGACGCGTCGCTGGGCCTCGAAGTCAAAAAAGTGATCAACACCGGCCAATGGGCCCAAGGCGCGCTGCGCCAGGTGGTGACCGATCACGTCAACCGCTTCGAACTTATGGACGACGATTACCTGCGCGAGCGGGCGTCCGATGTGCGCGACCTGGGGCGGCGTCTGCTGGCTTACTTGCAGCATGATCGCCAGCAGACCATGGTCTACCCGGACAACACCATTCTGGTCAGCGAAGAACTGACCGCGACCATGCTCGGTGAAGTGCCCGAAGGCAAACTGGTCGGTCTGGTGTCGGTACTGGGTTCGGGCAACTCCCACGTCGCGATTCTGGCGCGGGCCATGGGCATCCCGACGGTGATGGGCCTGGTTGACCTGCCGTACTCCAAGGTCGATGGCATTCAGATGATCGTCGATGGCTATCACGGCGAGGTCTACACCAACCCCAGCGACGTGTTGCGCAAGCAATACGCCGATGTCGTGGAGGAAGAGCGCCAGTTGTCCCAAGGGCTGGATGCCTTGCGTGAACTGCCGTGCATCACCCCGGACAATCACCGCATGCCGTTGTGGGTCAACACTGGCTTGCTGGCCGATGTGGCGCGGGCGCAACAGCGTGGGGCCGAAGGTGTGGGTCTGTACCGCACCGAAGTGCCGTTCATGATCAACCAACGTTTTCCGAGCGAAAAGGAGCAGCTGGCGATTTATCGCGAGCAATTGGCGGCCTTCCATCCGCAACCCGTGACCATGCGCAGCCTGGACATTGGCGGCGACAAGTCACTGTCTTACTTCCCGATCAAGGAAGACAACCCGTTCCTGGGCTGGCGCGGGATTCGCGTGACCCTCGACCACCCCGAGATTTTCCTGGTGCAGGCCCGCGCCATGCTCAAGGCCAGCGAAGGCCTGGACAACCTGCGTATCTTGCTGCCGATGATCTCCGGCACCCATGAACTCGAAGAAGCCTTGCACCTGTTGCACCGTGCCTGGGGCGAGGTGCGCGACGAAGGCACCGACGTGGCCATGCCGCCGATTGGTGTGATGATCGAGATTCCGGCGGCGGTTTATCAGACCAAAGAGCTGGCCCGCCAGGTCGACTTTCTGTCAGTGGGCTCCAACGACCTGACGCAATACCTGTTGGCCGTGGACCGTAACAACCCACGGGTGGCCGACCTGTACGACTACCTGCACCCGGCGGTGCTGCAAGCGCTGCAAACCGTGGTGCGCGACGCCCATGCCGAAGGCAAACCGGTGAGTATCTGCGGTGAAATGGCCGGTGACCCGGCCGCGGCGATTCTGCTTATGGCGATGGGTTTTGACAGCTTGTCGATGAACGCCACCAACCTGCCGAAAGTGAAATGGATGCTGCGCCAGGTCAGCCTGAGCCGCGCCCGTGAACTGCTGGCTGAAGTCATGACCATCGACAACCCTCAAGTGATTCGCAGCACCGTGCAACTGGCCCTGAAAAACATGGGCCTGACCCGCATGATGAACCCGGCGGCGATCAAACCGTATTGAGCCTTGTGTAGGAGCAGCGTTTGTGGGAACGAGCTTGCTCGTGATCTTTTGATCTGGCTTTTGATCTAAAGGGCCCCCTTAAACCACGCTGGTCTCACACCGGGTTAGCCGCGACACGGCCAAGGATGGCTGAACGACAGCGCAGTGTCGAAGACGGGGCGGCCCCTCCTACACGGTTAAATGCACCTCGCCCAAGTGCCCGCCATGTGGCCCGAAGCTGTGTTCCACCATCACCCGTGAGCCATCGGCGTTGACGATCAGCGCGGTGCTGGCGCGTGTACCGTAATTGGTGCTGGCGATAAACACACTCGACAACAGCTTCTCAGTGGCCAACCCGACCCCGGTGTCCGGCAGTTCACTGAACGGTGCCTGTTCGGGGTCTTTGAGCAGCGCCAACAACGCTTGCGGGTGAGGGTCGCCCAGCACCTCGGTCAGTGCTGCCTTGGCCCTGAGCAGCTTGGGCCACGGCGTATCCAGCCCGGCATTCGACAAGCCATAAACGCCTGGGCTCAAGGGCTGCGGGGCCAGGTCTTGTGAGTTGAAATGCCAGAGTTGATCGCGGGTGCCTAACAGCAGGTTAAATCCGGCGTAATCAACTGAGCGCAGTCCTACTTGTTTGAAATATTCACCAATGGGCAGGCTGCCACTCAAGAAATCAGACACCAACTCGCCCCGTGAATGCCGCCCGGGCGATTGGTGCTGTTCACGAATATTGGTCAGTGCGGCAAAGCGGCCATCGGCCCCCACGCCCAGCCAGGTACCGCCCGCCTGGAGGTCGCGACCGGCGTACACCTGCGGCGCTTCGGCCCACTGCGCCAGCGCTTTGCTGGGGCGTGCATAGAATTCATCACGGTTGGCGGCAACCACCAGAGGGTGCGCCTGGCCGGGTTGCCAAGCGAAGACGATCAGACACATGAGCGGTCCTTAATGTTTTTTTAACCACACTACTTATAGATTGCCCGAGCGTCTCGCGCCATGCAGTGGAGCCCAAGCCCTTGCTCCGTTACCATGCGGATCACACTGTGGGGGGCGTCATGGAATTTCTGCTCTATCTGGTATTGGGAGGTTTCGCGGGGGTGCTGGCCGGATTGTTCGGGGTCGGTGGCGGGATCATTATTGTGCCGGTGCTGGTGTTTAGCTTCACTGCGCAGGGGTTTGACAGCGCCGTGCTGACTCACCTGGCCGTGGGTACTTCACTGGCGACGATCATCTTCACCTCAATCAATTCGATCCGTGAACACAACCGTAAAGGCGCGGTGCGTTGGCCACTGTTCTTGTGGATGACCCTGGGTATTTTAATTGGCGCAGGTATTGGCGCGTTGACGGCCGAAGCGATTGCCGGGCCGCACTTGCAGAAAATCATTGGTGTGTTTGCGTTGGTGATCGCGGTGCAAATGGCGTTTGGCCTGCAACCCAAAGCCACCGCAGCGGTGCCAGGCAAGGTCGGCCTGACACTTGCGGGGAGCGTGATTGGCTGGGCTTCAGCGATTTTCGGGATTGGCGGTGGCTCTCTGACCGTACCGTTCTTGAGTTGGCGCAGCGTGCCCATGCAACAAGCCGTGGCGACATCGGCGGCCTGTGGTTTGCCGATTGCGGTCGTCGGTGCATTAAGTTTCATGATTGTTGGCTGGCACAACCCCGACTTACCCGCGCATAGTCTCGGGTTCGTTTACTTGCCGGCGCTGCTCGGGATTGCCCTGACCAGCATGTTTTTCGCCCGTTTTGGTGCGCGTTTGGCCCATAAGCTTTCGCCACGCTTGCTGAAACGGCTGTTTGCCGCACTGTTGTTCTGTGTCGGCGTGAGTTTCCTGATCTAACAAGGAGTCGCAATGCTGCCTTACCCGCAGATTGACCCGGTGGCATTGGCCATCGGACCGCTGAAAATCCATTGGTACGGGTTGATGTACCTGATCGGCATTGGTGCTGCCTGGTTGATCCTGTCGCGACGCCTCAACCGCTTCGACCCGACCTGGACCAAAGAAAAGCTCTCTGACCTGGTGTTCTGGGTCGCCATGGGCGTGATTGTCGGGGGCCGCCTGGGTTATGTGCTGTTCTACGACCTGAGCGCCTATATCGCCAACCCACTGCTGATTTTCGAAGTGTGGAAGGGAGGCATGGCGTTCCACGGCGGGTTGATCGGCGTGATGCTGGCTGTCTGGGGCTTCGGCAAGCGCAACGGCAAGTCGTTTTTCCAGATCATGGACTTTATCGCCCCCGTGGTACCCATCGGCCTGGGGGCCGGGCGCATCGGCAACTTCATTAACGCCGAGCTGTGGGGCAAGGCCAGCGATGTGCCGTGGGCGATGATTTTCCCCACCGACCCGCAGCAACTGGCGCGCCATCCGTCGCAGCTTTACCAGTTCGCCCTGGAAGGTGTGGCGCTGTTCCTGATTCTTTGGTTGTATTCGCGCAAACCGCGCCCAACCATGGCCGTTTCGGGCATGTTTGCCCTGTTCTACGGCATTTTCCGCTTTATCGTCGAATTCGTCCGTGTGCCGGATGCCCAGTTGGGCTACCTGGCGTTTGGCTGGGTGACGATGGGGCAAATTCTCTGCATCCCGATGGTCGCAGGTGGCCTGTTCCTTATCTGGTGGGCTTATCACCGCGATCCGGCGGCTCAAAAAGCCGCGTAATACAGTCGAATCGCAGGGCCCACAACGCCCTGCATTCAAACGGTAGGAAAACCATGAAGCAATATCTCGACCTCGTTGCCAACGTCATCAAGCATGGCACCTTGCAAGCCAACCGTACGGGCGTGAAGACCATCAGTCTGCCCGGTGCGATGTTGCGCTACGACCTCAAGGAAGGCTTCCCGGCCATCACCACGCGCCGCATGGCGTTCAAGTCGGCCATTGGCGAGATGTGCGGCTTCTTGCGCCCGGTCAACAGCGCGGCGGACTTCCGTGCGCTGGGCTGCAAGGTGTGGGACCAGAACGCCAACGAAAACGCGCAATGGCTGGCCAACCCGTTCCGCCAGGGTGAAGACGACCTGGGGGAAATCTACGGTGTGCAATGGCGCAAGTGGCCAGCCTACAAGCAGATCGCGCGCAGCAACCTGGCGGCTATCGAGCTGTGCCTGAGCCAAGGTTACCGTCAGATCGCCGAAGGTGAAGAAGACGGTCAAGCCTACGTGGTGCTGTACAAGGCCATCGACCAGGTGCGCCAGTGCGTGGACACCATCATCAACGACCCGGGCAGCCGCCGTATCCTGTTCCACGGTTGGAACTGCGCCCAGCTCGACGAAATGGCCCTGCCGCCGTGCCACTTGCTGTACCAGTTCCACCCGAATGTCGAGACCAAGGAAATCTCCCTGACCCTCTACATTCGCTCCAACGACCTGGGCCTGGGCACGCCGTTCAACCTGACCGAAGGCGCGGCACTGCTGAGCCTGATCGGCCGCCTGACCGGCTACACGCCGCGCTGGTTCAGCTACTTCATTGGCGATGCCCATGTGTATGAAAACCACCTGGACATGCTCAATGAACAATTGACCCGCGAACCGTTCCCGATGCCGAAACTGGTGATTTCGGACCGCGTACCGGAGTTCGCCAAAACGGGCGTGTACCAACCTGAATGGCTGGGCTTGATCGAACCGGGCGACTTCAGCCTTGAGGGCTACCAGCACCACGCCCCCATGACCGCGCCGATGGCGGTGTAAGCCCGCGTGTCCGTCCAAGGCCTCCCTCGGGAGGCCTTTTTATTGGGCGGGTTGAGTCAAGCCCCGGGCACCTCATTCTGGGCGGGGGGCAGCAGTAACTGCGCCAGGTGTTTCATGGCCGGCGTGGCCTGAGAGCCCCTGCGGGTGACCAGTTCGTAGGGGTCGCTGACCGAACTCATTGAGAGTGGCAGGATTTGAATTCGATGGTGTTGGGCGCATTGGTTCGCCACATCGATCGACACCAGGGCCACGAAATCAGGCAAGTTTTGCAGCAGCGACAAGGTCGCCAGAATGGACGTGGTCTCGACCAGGTGAAGCGGGAAGCGGATCCCGGCATCGTGAAACTCGCGCTCCAGTTGCACCCGCATCGGCATGTTTGCCCGGTACGCGATCCAGCGGCTGTCAGCCAACTGCTCCAGGCTTAACGTCTTCGCGCCCTTGAGTGGGTGATCGACACTGGCGATGACGGCCAGCGTTTCATCCTGAATAAGCGAACTCGAGAGCAGGTGCGGCGAGCTGCTCACGCACGTTCGGCACAGGGCCATATCCAGTCGGCCACTTTCGATCTGTGCCAGTAGTGACCCACTGGTGTCCTCGACGATTTCGAACGACATCTCGGGCTGGATGGCAATCAGTTGAGAAACGGCCTTCATTAGCAGCGGAACTGCACCCATGATTGCGCCCACTGCAAGACGCCCGCCCACACCCCGCAAGATCGCATCAAGGTCATGCCGAAGGTTTGAAATATCGGTCTGGACCACGCGTGCATAACGGATTGCACAGTAGCCAGCCGCTGTGGGTTCCAGGCCCCGGTTGGTTCGTGTGAAGAGCGCTGTGCCAAAGGTTGTTTCAATCTCTTGCAGCGCTTTGCTCGCGCCCGGTTGAGTGAGCCCGACGCTGCTCGCGGCCCCGAGCAGCGAGCGGTGCTCGTCCAGCTCGATCAGCAAGCGCAGGTGCCTGGCGTGGAGTCTGGACATGATCGAATTGAGCGAAGGTGTCATCTGGTATTGCTCATGGTTATACCTATATGGATTGTTCTCAATACCATAGCTGGGTTTTGATTTCTATACTGGCGCCACGGTGCTGCATTCAATGCGGCCGATTAGCCCAGAATAACAAAGCCTAAAGGCACTAGGAGACCTATGTCCCTGATCAATTACATTACCCAAATTCAGTTCGAGGCGGGGGCCATATCGCTTCTACCTGCGGAGTGCCAACGAGTGGGTATAACTCGCCCTTTGATCGTCACTGACCGCGGTGTGCGCGCAGCCGGTATCATCGACAGTGCCTTGAGCACCTTCATCGACCTCGCCCACCCGCTGCCGATTTACGACGGCACGCCGCCTAACCCGAACGAAAGCGCCGTGCGTGAAGCCGTAGCCCTGTACAAAGCGCACGGGTGTGACGGCATTATTGCCATCGGGGGTGGTTCGGCCATCGACCTGGCCAAAGGGGTCGCGGTCTGTGCTACGCATGATGGCCCGCTGAAAAGCTTCGCCGTTATTGAAGGCGGTTTGGCGCGCATCACCTCAGCGACCGCCCCGGTGATTGCGGTGCCTACCACCGCCGGTACGGGCAGCGAAGTGGGCCGGGGTGCCATCCTGATTCTGGACGACGGTCGCAAAGTCGGGGTGATTTCCCCTTATGTCGTCCCTAAATCGGCCATCTGCGACCCTCAACTGACGTTTGGGCTGCCTGAGGCGATGACCGCTGCGACCGGGATGGATGCCATCGCTCATTGCCTGGAAACGTTCATGGCTCCGGCGTTCAATCCCCCGGCGGACGGTATTGCTTTGGATGGTTTGTGGCGTGCCTGGCGTTTCATCGAAACGGCCACCCGGGAGCCGCAAAACCTGGAAGGCCGCACCAACATGATGAGTGCCTCTCTGCAGGGTGCCTTGGCCTTTCAGAAGGGCTTGGGCTGTGTCCACAGCCTCAGTCATTCGCTGGGCGGCATCAACCCGCGCCTGCACCACGGCACCCTCAATGCGATCTTTTTGCCGGCTGTCATCGCGTTCAACCGCAAGGCCGAGACGGTGGTGGCCGAGCACAAAATGGCGCGAATCGCTCAAGCCATTGGCCTGGCCGATGACAGCACACTCGAAGAGGCAATTCGCACTATGACGCGCACGTTGGGCCTGCCAACAGGTCTGCGCGAGCTGGGTGTGACCGAAGATCTGTTCCCGAAAATCATCCAGGGAGCCCTGGCTGACCACAGCCACCGCACTAACCCGCGAGAGGCGAGTGCTGATGATTATCAGTGGCTGCTAGAAGCCTCGATGTAAGCAGCGACCCATTTTGCAACCAACAATAATAAAAGTGAGCGCCCCCATGAGTGATAAATCTGCGCCTGCAGCGCTTGGTAACAAGCCTGCAGCGGCCGTGAGTCCCAACCCTTACAAAAAGTACCAGGTCATCACCGTGAGCCTGCTGCTGGTGATTGGCATCATCAACTACGTTGACCGCAGTGCGTTGTCGATTGCGAATACGTCTATCCAACGAGACATGGGTATTACGCCTTCAGAGATGGGTATTCTCTTGTCGGCGTTTTCTCTGGCCTATGCGCTGGCGCAGTTGCCGCTGGGCGTCATCATCGACCGTCTTGGCAGCAAGATTTCCCTGGGCGCGGCGCTGTTGGGCTGGTCGGTGGCGCAGACGGCGTCGGGTTTGATCAATAGCTTCTCGTCCTTTATTGGTCTGCGGATCCTGCTGGGCATTGGTGAAGCGCCCATGTTCCCCTCAGCCGCCAAGGCGCTGGCGGAATGGTTTGAAGCTGAGAAGCGTGGTACCCCGACCGGCATTGTGCTGTCGTCGACGTGTATCGGTCCCTGCATTGCGCCACCGCTGTTGACTCTGCTGATGGTCACGTGGGGCTGGCGTGGCATGTTTATCGTCACCGGCGTGTTCGGCATTGTGCTGGCCTTCTGCTGGTTCGCTTTCTACAAGAGCAAAGAGCGTTACCTGGCCGAGCTGCCGGCCGAGGAGCGTGAGCGTCTGCTGGCGTCGCAAGCACTGCCTGTTGAGACCGCCAGGCCAACGATGAAGGCGCAACTGAGCGCATGGGCTGAGCTGTTTCGCCACAAGACCACCTGGGGTGCGGTACTTGGCTTTATGGGTGTGATTTACATGTTGTGGCTGCACCTGACCTGGCTGCCTGGCTACTTCGAGCGCGAGCATGGCCTGAGCCTGTACCAAACCGCCTGGGTGGTTTCTCTGGCCTATGTCTTCGGCGCGCTGGGCACCATTGTGGCGGGCCGTATTTGCGACCGTCTGGTGAAAAATGGAGCCACCGTTTTGGGCAGCCGCAAGATCGTTGTGGTGAGCGCACTGCTGTCGGCGGCTGCCTTTACGATTCCGCTTTCGTTTGGCAGTGGCATTGTCTTGAGCGTGGCCCTGCTGTGCTGCGCGCTGTTCAGCGTGAATATGGCCAGTTCTACCGCCTGGATGATCGCGAACACCGTTGTGAACAGCCGTCGCGTCGCCTCTTTTGGTTCCATCCAGAACTTTGGTGGCTACCTGGCAGGCTCCGCAGCCCCCATTGTCACCGGCTTCAGCATCCAGCAATCGGGTTCCTTTGCCTCTGCATTTTTGATCAGCGCCGTCGTGGCCGCGGTGGCAGCAATGGCCTACGTCCTGCTTCTGAAACAGCCCATTTCCACTGACCAATAATCAGACTCGGAGCAACGATTTATGCAACTCACTGGCGAACAATTAATCGGTTATCAGGCCATCCGGGGCGACGGGCGTGAACTGCTGGGGATCAACCCCCATGACGGGCAGGCCATTAGCACCCCCGTTTTCACCTGTGCTACCCCGGCACTTGTCGAGCAGGCCTGCGCACTGGCGGAGCAAGCGTTCGACCCGTTTCGCACCACCGATCCCGAGACCCGGGCTCAGTTTCTGGAAAGCATTGCAGACGGGATCATGGCGCTGGGCTCCACGCTGATTGAGCGAGCCCACCTCGAGACCGGTTTGCCCGTGGCGCGGCTGGAAGGTGAGCGCGGCCGTACGGCCGGGCAACTGCGCCTGTTTGCAACGGTGCTTCGTCAGGGGCGGTGGCAAACCGCTACATTTGATTCGCCATTACCTGAGCGCCAGCCTTTACCGCGCCCGGATCTGCGCCTGTGCAAAATCCCCTTGGGCCCGGTGGTGGTCTTTGGGGCCAGTAATTTTCCGCTGGCGTTCTCCGTGGCCGGCGGGGATACCGCCTCGGCCTTGGCCGCAGGCTGCCCAGTGATTGTGAAAGCCCATCGTGCTCACCTTGGCACCTCAGAACTGGTCGGCCGTGTGATTCAGGCGGCGGCGCAGCGCCTCGAATTGCCCGAAGGCACGTTCTCTTTGGTGATAGGTGACGGCAGTGATGTGGGCCAGCAATTGGTCTCGCACCCAGCCATCAAGGCCGTGGGCTTCACGGGTTCTCGTGCAGGTGGCCTGGCGTTGATGCGGGCTGCAGCCGCGCGCCCCGAGCCCATTGCGGTGTACGCAGAAATGAGCAGCATCAACCCCGTCTTCCTGTTGCCGGGTGCCTTGGCGGCCCGGGCGGAACCCATTGCCACGGCGTTTGTGGACGCTCTGGTCATGGGCGCGGGTCAGTTCTGCACCAACCCCGGTATTGTGTTGGCAGTGGAAGGCCCTGACTTGGAGGCTTTTCTGGCCCGGGCCGGTGCGCACCTGTCAGAGAAGGGCGCTCAGACCATGCTCACGCCGGGTATTCACGCGGCTTATGAACAGGGCTTGAGCAAGATCTCGGGCCAAGCGTGTGTAGAAACGGTTGCGTCGGGGCAGGCTCACACCGGTGTGAGCCAGGCGCAAGGCCAGCTCTACCAGACGGCATTCGCCAATGTGTCGGCCAATGCCGGCTTGCTGGATGAAGTGTTTGGCCCGGCAGCCATCGTCATTCGCTGTGAACATGTTGACCAGATGCTGGCGTTTGCTCAGGCCATTGAGGGGCAATTGACAGCGACGCTGCACCTGGAAGACTCAGACCTGACGATTGCCCGGGGCCTGGTCGGGGCCATGGAGAAAAAGGCGGGTCGCATCCTCGTCAACGGCTTCCCGACGGGTGTGGAGGTGTGCGACAGCATGGTGCACGGCGGCGTCTTCCCCGCCACCTCGGACAGCCGCACAACCTCGGTTGGCTCGACCGCCATCGAGCGCTTCTTGCGCCCGGTCTGCTACCAGAATGTCCCTGACGTCTTGCTCCCCGAGGCCCTTAGACAAGACAACCCGCTCAATGTATGGCGCCAGATCGACGGCAACCCGACGGCTCCCCGTCACTGATCAGTCGAACCAGCCGATGCAAAAAAACCAGGGCTGCGGCCCTGGTTCTTTCACGCCTCAAGTACCGATCTTGGCTTCGCAGAGAGGGCTCAATGCCCGTGGCTGCGGCCCACATGGCTGGGTTCGCCTTCCGGCGCGCTCACTGAGCCGCTGACTTCCAATTGCTGCAAAATCCCGCAATGTTCCCCGTTCGGCCCTTCGCTGCAGCGTTGGCGCAGGTCGAGCAGTTGCGCCTGCAACGCCAGCAAACTGTCGACCCGTGCCTTGACGTGGTGGATATGTTCGTCGATCAACGCATTCACGCTTTCGCATTGGTCCTGCGGGCTGTCACGCAGGCTCAGCAGGCTGCGGATCTCTTCCAGTGTCATGTCCAGGCTGCGGCAGTTGCGGATAAACGTCAGCCGTTCAACGTGTGCCTGGGTGTACAGCCGGTAGTTGCCTTCGCTGCGCGCCGGCTCTGGCAGCAGCCCCTCGCGCTCGTAATAGCGGATGGTTTCGACCTGGCAGTCAGTCAGTTTTGATAACTCACCTATCTTCATGACGATGATCTCCAAATAGGGGCTTGACCCTATAGTGGCTACAGGGTCTTTACTTGGCAACAGGCACCTTTCCTGGACGCAACCCATGAGCGACTCCGTTCACCACCCCAAAAAGACCGACGCTGGCCACGATCACGATCACGATCACGATCACGATCACGATCACGATCATGGCCACGCCCACGCCCACGCCCACGCCCACGCCCACACGGCCCATGCTCAGAGCTGCTGCTCGTCTGCCAAGGCGGCCCCGAGTGTGGTCAAAGTGAGTGCGGCCACCACGGCCGGTGCACGCTTGAGCCGTTTTCGCATTGAGGCGATGGACTGCCCCACCGAGCAAACCCTTATCCAGAACAAACTGGGCAAGATGGCCGGCGTGCAGCAATTGGAATTCAACCTGCTCAACCGGGTGTTGGGCGTCACCCATGACCTGCCAACCACCGATGCCATCGTAGAGGCCATCAAGTCGCTGGGCATGCAGGCGGACCCGATCGAGTCTGACGGCGATAACGCGCCTTTGCCACCGGCGGCCAAAAAGCATTGGTGGCCCCTGGCGGTGTCCGGCGTTGGCGCTTTGGCTGCTGAGGTGTTGCACTTCACCGAGGCCGCGCCCACCTGGGTCATTGCGCTGGTCGCACTGGTCTCCATCCTGAGCGGTGGTTTGGGCACTTATAAAAAGGGCTGGATTGCCCTGAAAAACCTCAACCTGAACATCAATGCTCTGATGAGCATCGCCGTGACGGGCGCGGTGCTGATTGGCCAATGGCCTGAAGCGGCGATGGTGATGTTCCTGTTTACCGTGGCTGAATTAATTGAGGCCAAATCCCTCGACCGGGCGCGCAATGCCATTGGCGGCCTGATGGACATGGCCCCGGATAAAGCCACCGTCCAGCAAGCGGACGGTACCTGGTTGGAATGTGACGTCAAGGAGGTGGCACTCGATGCCATCGTGCGCGTGCGGCCTGGCGAACGGGTCGGCCTGGATGGCGAAGTCATCGCGGGCCGTTCAACCATTGATCAGGCTCCCATCACGGGCGAAAGCTTGCCGGTGGAAAAAACCGTTGGCGACAAGGTGTTTGCCGGCACCATCAACCAGGCCGGTGCGCTGGAATATCGGGTGACGGCGCAGGCCAGCCATTCGACGCTGGCGCGCATTATTCACGCCGTCGAAGAAGCCCAGGGCGCGCGGGCACCCACGCAGCGTTTTGTCGACCGCTTCGCCAAAATCTATACGCCGGTGGTGTTTGCACTGGCCTTGGCGATGGCCGTTATCCCGCCGTTGTTTATGGGCGCAGCCTGGTTTGACTGGATTTACCGTGCGCTGGTGCTGCTGGTAGTGGCGTGCCCGTGTGCACTGGTGATTTCGACGCCGGTGACCATCGTCAGCGGCCTGGCCGCCGCAGCGCGTAAAGGCATTTTGGTCAAGGGCGGGGTGTACCTCGAAAGCGGCCATAAACTCGACTACCTGGCACTCGACAAGACCGGCACCATTACCCACGGCAAGCCTGTACAAACCGACTATGTACCGCTGGACCCGCTGCATATCGACAGCGGCGTCGTGCTGGCCGCGAGCCTCGCCGCGCGTTCCGACCACCCGGTGTCATTGGCGGTGGCCAATGCGGCTGTGGATAAAAACCTGGCGTTACGCTCTGTGGATAACTTCACCGCCCTGGCCGGGCGCGGTGTCCGTGGCGAAATCGACGGCAAGGTTTACCACTTGGGCAACCACCGCTTGGTGGAAGAACTGGGCCTGTGTTCACCTGCGCTTGAAAAACAACTCTTCGCGCTGGAAGAGCAGGGCAAAACCGTGATTCTGCTGCTCGACAGCGCAGGCCCGATGGCGCTGTTCGCGGTCGCGGACACCGTCAAGGCCAGCAGCCGTGAGGCCATTCGCGAGTTGCACGCGCTGGGCATCAAAACCCTGATGCTTACGGGTGACAACCCGCACACGGCTCGCGCCATTGCCGCCCAAGTGGGTATCGACGAGGCACAGGGTAATCTGTTGCCCGAGGACAAACTCAAGGCGATTGAAGCCTTGTATGCCCAAGGCCATCAGGTGGGGATGGTCGGGGATGGCATCAACGACGCCCCGGCACTGGCCCGCGCTCAAATCGGCTTTGCAATGGCGGCGGCCGGTACCGATACCGCGATAGAAACCGCTGATGTCGCCCTGATGGACGACGATCTTCGCAAAATACCGGCGTTCATTCGCCTGTCACGGGATACGGCCAGCATCCTGAAACAGAACATTGCCCTGGCATTGGTCATCAAGGCGATCTTTCTTGCGGTAACCTTCCTCGGAATGGCCACTATGTGGATGGCCGTGTTTGCCGACATGGGCGTGAGCTTGTTGGTGGTGTTTAACGGCTTGCGCCTGGTGCGCAAATAGACCAAGAGAGGCCGCAGTGCTGAGTGCCGAGCTGAAAGCGTTTTACCGGGTGGCCCAATTGGGCAGCATTACTCAGGCCGCCAAAAAGCTCGGGCTGAGCCAACCCACGGTGACCACGCAAATTCGCCAGCTTGAAAGTCAGTACGCGGTGGAGCTGTTCTACCGCGGCGGGCGGCGCTTGACCCTGAGTGACGAGGGCGTGCGCTTGATGCCGATGGTCAAGGCGCTGTTGCAGCAAGAAGCCAACATCGAGTTCTTTTTGCGCAACAGCGGCCAAGGCGTAGGCACCCTGCGCATTGCCGCAACCGCGCCGTATTACATCCTCGATCTGGTCAAAACCTTTCGTGAGCGTTTACCGCAGGTTGAGGTGTCGGTGGACATTGGCAACTCGCAGCAGGTGCTGGAAGCGTTGGATGAGTACCGCGTCGACATTGCGGCTTCATCACAATTGCTCGAAGACCCACGCCTGATACGCCGGGTACTGGGCACCGACCCGCTGGTACTGGCCGTGCACCGCAACCACCCGTTGGGGGCACTCGATCATGTGCCGCTCAGCGCGCTGGCCGGGCATTGCCTGTTGATGCGCGAAAAAGGCTCCACCACGCGCCAGCTCACGGAAACGCTATTGGCCACTGCGAACGTCGGGTTCGGGCCGCTATTGGAAATCGGTAGCCGTGAGTCGATCCGTGAGGCCGTGCTGCGCAATATCGGCATCAGTATCATTGCCCGACAGGAAGTCCCCCACGACCCGCAGTTGCGCGTGCTGACCCTCGAAGGTGCGCCGCTGATCGCGGAGTATCTGTACTGCCTGAAAGAGCGAAAGTCAGCCCGTTTACCTGCCGCATTTCTGGGCCTGGCGCAGGAAATGGCCCCCGCCTGACAACGACTCGTGCCTCCAAACCCCCACATCCAAAATTCACCAATACCGCTATCGGCAGGTTTTGCCTAACTGCCACACCGTGTACGCATTGCGTCACTAGCATGGCCCCATCTGTTTGATGAGGTGCCTCCATGAACGGCTCGAATGCAACCCCTTTGACCCCGCCCGGCGTACCCATGACGGTGCGCGCTGTCAGCAAGCGCTTTGGTGCCTTTACCGCGCTGGATGCGGTTTCGCTGGAGGTGGCGGCCGGCGAACTGGTGTGCCTGCTCGGGCCGTCCGGGTGCGGCAAGACCACGTTATTGCGTTGCATCGCCGGGCTCGAGCGCCAGGACAGCGGCGTGTTGTACCTGGGCGATCGCGATGTGTCTGACCTGGCCCCTCAGGCCCGAGACTACGGCATCTTGTTTCAGTCCTATGCGCTGTTTCCCAACCTGACGGTCGAAGCCAACATTGCCTACGGCCTGGCGGGCAGCAACCGCGACGTGGTGCGCAAACGTGTCGCTGAGATGCTGGAACTGGTCGGCCTCACCGGCAGCGAAAAGAAATACCCCGGCCAATTGTCTGGCGGCCAACAACAGCGCGTCGCCCTGGCCCGCGCCTTGGCTCCGGCCCCTTCGTTGCTGTTGCTGGATGAGCCCATGTCAGCGCTGGACGCCCGCGTGCGCGAGCATTTGTGCACCGAATTGCGCCAATTGCAGCGCCGCCTGGGGGTGACCACGTTGATGGTGACCCACAACCAGGACGAAGCCATGTTGATGGCCGACCGGATCGCCGTGATGAACCACGGCAGGGTCGAGCAGTACGACACACCCCAAGCGATTTATAACAAACCGGCCACGCCGTTCGTGGCCGAGTTTGTCGGGCAGGGTAACTGGCTGCCGTTCCAGCGCAGCAGCGACAGTCACGCCCGGGTCGGTGACCTGAGCTTGCGGCTGGCCGATGACGCCGGGCGTGCGGCCTCGGGCCGTCTGTTTTGCCGCCCGGAAGCCATCAGCGTGAACCCGGTGCTGCATGAGGAAAACCTGTTTGCGGCGCGGGTGCATGACGTGACTTTTCTGGGCAATCGCTGCCGCATGAGTTTCGAACTTACCCAACTGCCGGGCCATGCGCTGACCGCCGAGATGGGTAGCCAGGACCTTTCACGCCTTGGCAGTCAGGACATTTTTGTAGCTCTACCGCCCAGCAGCCTCCAGGTGTTTGCCCAAGATGGCCGCTGAAATAGCCTTGCCAACGCTCAGCACCGTGCCCCGTCGGATCTCGAAGGCGGAACTGGGTGACCGGGTCTTCGTGATCGGTGGCAAATGGCTGCTGCTGTTGCTATTGATCTTGGCGGTGTTGATGCCGCTGCTGGCGATCTTCTGGCGCGGCTTTAGTGCCGACGACGGCCAAGGCGGCGGCTGGCTGGCGGCGCGTGAGCTGGTGACCAGCGACAACTTCCATTGGCTGGTGGGCAACAGCCTGAAAGTGTCGCTCAGCGTGGCGGCCATTGTTGTACCGCTGGCGTACCTGTTTGCCTACGCCCTGCAACGCACGTTAATCCCCGGCAAGCGTATTTGGCGGGGCCTGTCGTTGTTGCCGTTGATGGCACCGTCCATGTTGCCCGGTATCGCGCTGGTGTACCTGTTCGGCAATCAGGGCCTGTTGCGTGGGCTGATTTCAGACAACATCTACGGTTTCTGGGGCATTGTGCTGGGCGAGGCGATCTACACCTTTCCCCATGCCCTGATGATTTTGCTCTCGGCCTTGTCGCTGGCCGATGCGCGCCTGTTTGACGCCGCGTCCAGCATGGGAGCCGGGCCATTTAAAGCGTTTCGCAGCATCACGTGGCCGGGCACCCAACAGGCCGTGTTCGCCGCGTTTTGCCTGGTATTTACCCTGACCATCACCGACTTCGGCGTGCCCGTGGTGGTGGGCGGGGATTACCAAGTGCTGGCGCTGGAGGCCTACAAAGCGGTGGTGGGTCAGCAACAGTTTGGTCGCGGCGCGTTGATCGGCATGGTGCTACTGCTGCCCGCGCTGTTGAGTTTTGGCGTGGACGCCTGGTTGCGCCGTCAGCATGGCGATTCGCTGAGCGGCCGCGCCCAAGTGTTCAAGCCGCTGCCTTCGAAAACCCGTGACCGCTGCTATTTATTCATCGTGCTGCTGATCTGCAGCGCCTTGTTGCTGGTTTTCGGGATGGCCGTGTACTCGTCGCTGGTTAAATTCTGGCCGTACAACTTATCGTTGTCGCTCAAGCATTATCAGTTCAGTGACACGGCGGGCGGCGGCTGGCTGGCTTACCGCAATAGCCTGACGCTGGCGGTGTGCACGGCGTTGATCGGCAGCGTGCTGATTTTCACCGGTGCCTACCTGATGGAAAAAACCCGGGGTCAAAAGGGCCTTAACCTGGCGCTGCGCATGCTCAGTTTTGTGCCGATGGCCGTGCCGGGGCTGGTATTGGGTCTGGGTTACGTGTTCTTTTTCAACCTGGCCGGCAACCCGTTGCATGGGCTTTACGGCACCATGACGTTGCTGGTGGTGTGCACCATTGCTCACTATTTAACCACCGCCCACATGACGGCCACGACGGCTCTGCGCCAACTGGATGCCGAGTTCGAGGCCGCCGCGCTGTCGCTCAAGGCCCCGCTGTACCGCCATTACCTGCGCGTCACCGTACCGATTTGCCTGCCCGCGTTGCTGGACATCGTGCGCTATTTGTTTGTGTCAGCGATGACCACCGTGTCGGCCGCCATTTTCCTCTACAGCCCCGACACCCTGCTCGCGGCCGTGGCGGTGCTGAACATGGACGACGCCGGTAACGTCGGCGGCGCGGCGGCCATGTCGACTTTGATTCTGTTTACCTCCATCGGCGTTTCCCTGCTGCTGGCCTGGGCCTCGCGCGGCGTGTTGCGTCGCTCCCAGGCCTGGCGTCAAGGCGCGCCTGCGCAGTAACCCTCAACCCTCATAGGAACCGCACCATGTTCAAGCCATTGGCTCTTGCCGCTGCAGTCCTCACCGCTGTTAGCGTTAACGCGTTTGCCGCCAAAACCGAGTTGACGGTGTACACCGCCCTTGAAGCCGAACAACTGAAGACCTACAAGCAAGCCTTCGAAAAGGCCAACCCGGACGTTGAGATCAAGTGGGTGCGTGATTCCACCGGCATCATTACCGCCAAGTTGCTGGCTGAAAAAGCTCGCCCGCAAGCGGATGCCGTGTGGGGGTTGGCCGCGTCGAGCCTGGCGATTCTGGACCAGCAAGGCATGTTGCAGCCCTATGCGCCGAAAGACCTGGCCAAGATCGGCGCTCACTACCGTGACCCCGCCAACCCACCGGCCTGGGTCGGCATGGACGTGTGGGCCGCGACCATTTGCTTCAATACCATCGAGGCCGAAAAACAGGGCCTGACCAAACCCGTGAGCTGGCAAGACCTGACCAAGCCTGAGTACAAAGGCAAGATCGTGATGCCCAACCCGGCGTCTTCCGGCACCGGCTTTCTCGACGTGAGTGCGTGGCTGCAAACCTTTGGCGAGAAACAGGGGTGGGCGTACATGGATGGCTTGCACCAGAACATTGGCCAGTACGTTCACTCCGGCTCCAAGCCCTGCAAGTTGGCGGCGGCGGGGGAGTTCCCGATTGGCATCTCGTTTGAATACCCGGCCGTGCAGCTCAAGCGCCAAGGCGCGCCGCTGGACATCATCCTGCCTAAAGAAGGCCTGGGCTGGGAGATCGAAGCCACGGCGGTGATCAAAGGCACGCCGCATGCCGATGCCGCGCAAAAGCTGGCTGACTTCTCGGCCAGCCCGGCGGCCATGGAGCTTTATAAAGAGAACTTCGCGGTGCTCGCGCAGCCGGGCATTGCCAAGCCGCAGACCGAGTTGCCCGCCGACTACGAGCAGCGCCTGATTAAAAACGACTTCGCCTGGGCCTCAAAAAACCGGGATGAGATTTTGACCGAATGGCGCAAACGCTACGACGGCAAGTCCGAGAAAGTAGCCAAATAACGTTGCATAGATGCTAAACCCTGTAGCCGCTGCCGCAGGCTGCGATAAGGGCCGAAGGACCTTCGCGCTTGAAAAGCGCGACCCCTGCGGGCTCGATCGCAGCCTGCGGCAGCGGCGACAGGGCTGTACCCTTCAGGACATGTTCATGACTCAACCCATTCTTATCGTCGGCGCAGGCATTCTGGGCCTGTCCCATGCGTATGCCGCTGCAAAACGAGGGCTCAAGGTGCATGTGTTCGAGCGCACCCACACGCCACTGGGCGCATCGGTGCGCAACTTCGGTCAGGCGCTGGTCACCGGCCAGCCACCGGGCGTGATGCTCGACCTGGCCCGTGCCAGCCGCAGCATTTGGGCCGACTGGGCGCAACAGGCGGGGTTCGAACTCAAGCGCAACGGTTCGTACCTGTTTGCCCGCACCGAAGCGCAACACCACCTGCTCGAAGCCTTCTGCGAAGGCCGCGCCCGCGAATTCGGCTACCGTGCCGAACTGCTGCGCGGGGCTGAATTGCACGCGTTGTACGGTGGCCAATTCAGCCATCACCGCGCCGCGTTACACGGGCTGGACGATCAGCAGGTGTACTCGCGTGAGGCGATTCCGGCGTTGGTGCAGTACCTGCAACGCGACCTCGGTGTCGAGTTCCACTTCTCGACACTGGTGCGCGACGTTGAGCCCGGCCACATCCACACCACGGCGGGCAGCTTTAAAGGTGCCCAGGTCATTGTGTGTTCAGGGCACGACTATCACACCCTGCTGGCCCAACCGTTGGCCCAGCTCAACCCGCAGATTTGCCGCCTGCAAATGTTGCGTGTACGGCCCAAGGCCCCTTTGAACCTGCAACATGCTTTGCTCACCGGGTTGAGCTGTGTGCATTACGGCGCGTTTTCCGACCTGCCCGAAGCCGCCGCCGTACAGGCTGAAATCGTGCGTGACAGCCCGCATCTGGATCAACACGGTATTCATTTGTTAATCAGCCCTACGCCTTATGGCGAGTTGATCGTCGGCGATTCACACGATTACGGCAGCGATCCTTCGCCGTTTAACGCTGAGCAAGTGGATAACTGGATGCTGCAACTGTGCGAAGACACCTTGGGCTGTGAGGTGCAGGTGGTCGAGCGCTGGCAGGGCGTGTACGGCGCGCGTGGGGCCAAGCCGTTTACCTGGCTGCCCGTGGCTCCGGGCTTGAGCGCCGCCCTGATGCACACCGGCGTGGGCATGAGCGTTGGCCCGGCGATGGCCGAGCGCAACATGGCGCGCTTGCTGGAGGAGGCGTGATGACACCGGCACAACAGGCGGTAGCGCAGGTGTTTGCCTTGTATGAGCAGTTCGGCACTGACGATTACATCGGCGAACCGGTGTCACAACTCGAACATATGTCCCAGGCGGCGCAATGGGCGTTCGCCGAAGGGCATGACGACGAAGTGGTATTGGCCGCGTTCTTTCATGATATTGGGCATTTATGCGTCAAAGATGCGCCTAACATGGACGGATATGGCGTGGTCAGTCATGAGCAGTTGGGCGCTGATTACCTGCGCCGGGCGGGGTTCAGTGAGCGCTTGGCCAAACTGGTGGAATACCACGTACAGGCCAAGCGCTACCTGACGTTGCGTCAACCCGGCTATTACGACCTGCTGAGCGAAGCCAGCCTCAAGACGTTGGGTTACCAAGGTGGCGTGATGAGCGAAGCCGAGGCTGATGCGTTTGAGCAAGACCCGCTGTGCTCGCTTAGCCTGCGCCTGCGCCATTGGGACGAACACGCCAAGCAACGGCACGTCCCGATCATCGAGTTGCAATTGCTCAAGGCCAAAGCCTTGAAGCTGTTAAACACCTAACCTGTAGGCGCGAGCAAGCGCGCCTACAAGGTATTGGCCAGTAACTCGATCTGTTCCTGGCGCTCGGCCTGGCTCAATTTGGGGTGTGGGTTGAGCGACGACCATTGGGGGTGCGCGCGGGCCTTGTTAAGGGCTTCAGGCAATTTGCCTTCGCGCCAGGTTTTGTCTTGCGGGGTGTCGACCTTGATGCTGTCCACCGCCGCATGCCCGCGTGCATTCAGCGCGAACAGCAATTGACGTTGGCGCAAGGCCAGCAGCCGCAACACACTGTCGTCCACCGTCAACTCTCGCTGACCCTTGAGCTTGCCCAGCAAGCGGCTGCCATAACTGCGCGCGGTTTGCAGGGCACCCCCGGCAATGGCCCCGGCCAGCGCGGCGGCACCCAGGGTTAACCCGCCCACCATCAGGTCCACGCCCGCCCCGGCAGCGGCACCGGCGGCTATGCCGCCGCCCACGCGCACACCCAATTGTTTGAGGGTTTCGGGGTTGAACAAGTCATCGCCCCAGCGCCCGTCCAGCAACGGCAGGTCGCTGGCCGCGGCGTCGTGGGGGCGAAAACCATACAGCTTGAGCAGCGACTCGACACAGCGTTGCTCGCGCTGGCGCACGGCTTCGCGCAGTTGATTGACGGCCTGTTGTTCGACGGTTTTCTCGCTGGCCACGCTGCGCCGGCACGCGGCGCAATCGATCAATAACTCAGCAATCAGGCGCAATGCGCTGTGTTTACGGGCGAGTCGCTGGGCCGCCAGGTCATCGATCAAGCGTTGCAGTGCGCCACGGGCGTGCTCCAGCAGCAACGCGAGGCTTTCGTAGAGGCGTCGCTCACCCTCTTCAGGGGGGGCCACGCTGTCAAAGCGCACCAGCGCATGCAAACCGAGGCGGGCCAGGGCGTCGCGCCACTCGGGCTCGCGGTGCTGGGGGCTGCTGACAAAGTTGAGCACGGGCAACAAGGGTTTGCCGCAACTGGCCAGCACGCTGAGTTCGTCGCGGTACTTGGCCAGCACCGGCTCACGGGCGTCGATCACGTAGAGCCCGGCGTCAGAGGCCAGCAACTGGCGCAGCACTTTGGCCTCTTGTTCGAACCGCTGGCGCGCTTCACTGCCCTCCAGAAAGCGGGCGACCCGTGCCGGGCCGTCCAGCCGTACGCCGGGCGGGTCGAGGCGCTCCAGGTAGTCGAGCAGGGCAATGGCGTCTTCCAGGCCCGGCGTGTCGTACAACTCCAGCAGCGGCTCGCCGTCCACCGACAGCCGCGCGCCTTCAACGTGGCGCGTGGTGCTGGGGCGGTGAGACACCTCGCCAAAACCGACATCGCGGGTGAGGGTGCGCAACAATGAAGTTTTGCCGACGTTGGTATGGCCAACCACCGCCAGCACAAGGGGCTTAGTCATGACCGGTCTCCAACCAGGTGAGCGGTGGGCTGGCCGCGTGGGGCAGCCCCAGTTGGTCCAGTGCGGTGTGCCAATCGCTGAGGCGATCGGCGTCCAGCGCCTGGCCGGGGGGGGCTTGCAGCAGCCAGATACGCGTGGCGGCTGCGCTGCGGGCCAGTTCGCCGATCAGCGCCAGGCTGCCGCGATCTGGCGAGCGCCGTGGGTCGCAGGCAATCGCCAGCCGCGCGGGCGGAAAGCGGGTCATTTGCTCCAGCAGTTTTTGCCGGGACTCGCGGCTGTCGAGGATGCCCGCGTCTTTGACCGTGGGCGCCAGCGTGGGCGGCCACGGCTGTTGGTCGTCCAACTCGATGGCAACGATCAGCGCGCCATCGGTGTTCACATCGCTCTGCCCGGCGTGCACGTTGTGCAACTGCTCGGGGGCGGCATCGTTGACCCCAAGGCGCTCGCTGCTCGGCATCAAGCGCTCGCGCAGTTGGCTGTAGCCCGGCAGGTTGAGATCCAGTTGCAGCGCGTTGCGCCCACGAACCCAGCGCCACTGGCAGAAGGCCGCAAGCAACAGGCGCGGCAACACGCCATACACCACGACCACGCCCACCAGCCACACGGCCCAGGCCTGGCGGGCGGCTTCGCTGCTGTACGTGGTGTCGGTGCTGGCACGGATCATCGCTTCGGTCGGCCCGGTAAACCCCAGCCAACCTGGCAATGTGCCAAGGGCGCGGGTGGCGCTGACAAACACCTCGGCGCTCAGGATGGTGGTTTCCCAGATAAAGCCATATTTTCGGGCGGCCATTAACAGCAGCATCATCACCAGTGCGCTGACCATCGCCAGCAGCCACAACCCGTTGACCAGCGTGCCGAGGGCCCAGCGATTGAGCTTGCGCCGTTGCAGCACCAGCAGCAGCGCAGGCACCAGTTGCGCGGCCTTGGCATCGCGGGCCAGTTTTTCGCTCAGCCACAACCACAGCCGCCCCAGGGTTGCGCCGTGATCGCCGGCAAACAGCAGGCCCAGCAACCAACTGAGCAATAGCAGCAGGTTGAGCCCTAGCAGGCTGCCGAGTGCCCAGAACACATTGACCGGGGTTTGCCCATTGCCTAGCGCGGCGAAAGCCAGCCCCGCGCCGCTGATGATGGCCAGCACCGTGAGGGCCAGCAGAGCCAGGCGCGCGCCTTGCAGCCAGTGCTGCAGCGCCGTGGTCAAACCATCGCGCTCGGCCAGCCACAGGGCACGGTGTTGCAGGCGTGTGGCCAAGTCGCCGCCCAGCGCGCGGGCACGGCGATTGGCTTCCAGATCATCCAGATTGCCCGCGTGTTCCTCGCGCAGGCGCACGGTTTCAGACAGCCACAGGCGTTGCAGAGAAGTGAGTTGAGTCACAGGCCAGTCCATTCAAGTGAACCCAGAGCATAACCGCTGTGAGTCAGGCGGGGTACTGCCGACGCGGGTCGCTCTGGTATCCTCGACGTCATGAAAAAAACCCTCCCCCTTAGCCTGATCGCGGCACTTGCTGAAAACCGCGTAATTGGCGTCGATAACAGCATGCCGTGGCATTTGCCGGCGGATTTCAAATATTTCAAGGCCACCACCCTGGGCAAGCCGATCATCATGGGTCGCAAAACCTGGGATTCGCTGGGCCGCCCGCTGCCGGGCCGCCTGAATCTGGTGGTCAGCCGTCAGGCCGGCTTGCAGCTGGACGGTGCCGAAGTGTTCGCGTCCCTTGAAGCGGCGGTTGAGCGCGCGCAAGCCTGGGCTGTAGAACAGGGCGTGAGCGAAGTCATGCTGATTGGCGGCGCGCAGTTGTACACGCTGGGGCTGGCCGATGCCGACCGCTTGTACCTGACGCGCGTGGGCCTGAGCCCGGAAGGGGATGCGTGGTTTCCTGAGTTTGATCAGGCGCAGTGGACCCTGGTATCAGAAGACAAACAGGCTGCCGCAGAGGGCAAGCCGGCGTTCAGCTTTGAAGTGTGGGAGCGACTGTAAGGCGCACGTCACATCCCCGTAGGAGCGAGCTTGCTCGCGATCTTTTGATCATTAAAAGATCGCGAGCAATCGAGCGTCGACCGACTGCTCCTGCAAGGATTCCAGCGTTACGAGTGCGCCAGCTCACCATGATCGTCTTCAGCCAAGATGGCTTTGTCGGTCTCTTGCATGATCTGGCTGGTCACGGTGCCCGCCACCATCGCGCCGCTGACGTTTAGCGCTGTACGGCCCATGTCGATCAACGGTTCTACCGAAATCAGCAGTGCCACCAACGCCACCGGCAAGCCCATCGCGGGCAGGACGATCAAGGCCGCGAAGGTTGCGCCGCCGCCTACACCTGCCACACCGGCCGAACTCAGGGTCACAATGGCCACCAGCGTGGCGATCCATACCGGGTCCAGCGGGTTGATGCCCACGGTCGGGGCAACCATCACCGCCAACATGGCCGGGTACAGGCCGGCGCAACCGTTCTGGCCAATCGTTGCACCAAACGAGGCAGCAAAGCTGGCGATGGACGAGGGAATGCCCAAGCGACGGGTTTGCGCTTCAATGCTCAGCGGAATGCTCGCCGCGCTGGAGCGGCTGGTGAAGGCAAAGGTCAGCACCGGCCACACCTTGCGGAAAAAACGCAGCGGGTTAACGCCTGATGCCGACACGATCACGCCGTGAATCACAAACATCAGCGCCAGGCCGATGTAGGACACCACCACAAAACTGCCCAGTTTGATGATGTCTTGCAGGTTGGACATGGCCACGACTTTCGTCATCAACGCCAACACGCCGTAAGGGGTCAGTTTCATGACCAGGCGTACCAGACGCATCACCCAGGCTTGCAGGGTGTCGATGGCGCTTAGCACTTTGCTGCCTTTCTCTGGCTGGTCCTTGAGCAGTTGCAGCGCGGCAACCCCCAGGAAAGCGGCAAAAATCACCACGCTGATAATGGACGTCGGCTTGGCCCGGGCCAGGTCGGCAAACGGGTTTTGCGGAATAAACGACAGCAGCAGTTGCGGCACATTCAGGTCAGCGACCTTGCCCGCGTAGTCGCTCTGGATGATTTGCAGACGGCTCATTTCAGCCGCGCCCGCCACCAGGCCATCGGCGGTCAGGCCGAACAGGTTGGTCAGGCCGATACCGATCAGCGCCGCGATGGCGGTGGTGAACAGCAGCGTGCCAATGGTCAGGAAGCTGATTTTGCCCAGCGACGCGGCGTTATGCAGGCGGGCTACAGCGCTGAGGATCGACGCAAAGACCAGCGGGATCACGATCATTTGCAGCAACTGCACGTAGCCGCTGCCGACCAGGTCGAACCAGCCGATGGAGGCTTTGAGGGTTGCACTGTCGCTGCCGTAGATCAGGTGCAGCACAAGGCCGAAGACCACGCCGACAACCAGGGCCAGCAGGACTTTTTTCGCCAGGCTCCACGCGGTGTGGCGGGTCAGCGACAGGCCGAACAGCAACGCGAGGAACACCAGCAGATTGAGGATCAGCGGGTAATTCATGAAAGCTCCGAGGGGGCGACGGGTAACCGTAAAGAGGGGCGACTATTTTCCGAACCGGAAATCCTAACAGGTTGATATACCCACAAATATACCGTTGTGGAATGAATACCTGCGTTTTGGTAATAAGCCGATGGCGTGTTCGGCCAGCGTGGTTTAAGGGGGCCCTTAGATCAAAAACCAGATCAAAAACCAGATCAAAAGATCACGAGCAAGCTCGTTCCTACAAACTCTGCCATCCGTAGGAGCAGCCGGTCGACGCTCGATTGCTCGTTCCTACAGGGCGGTATAAAAAATCCCGGCGCGTGGCCGGGATTTTTTGTGTGGCGCGGTGGCTTATGGCACCAGTTTGTCCAGCAGCGCTTTGTCCCGTACCGCGCCTTTGTCGGCGCTGGTGGCCAGCAAGGCGTAGGCCTTGAGGGCGGTGGTGACTTTGCGCGGGCGCACTTCAACCGGCTTCCAGCCTTTCTTGTCTTGCTCGACCCGGCGCGCGGCCAGTTCTTCGTCGCTGACCAACAGGTTGATCGAGCGGTTCGGAATGTCGATCAGCACTTTGTCGCCGTCTTGCACCAGACCAATGGCACCGCCGGAAGCCGCTTCCGGTGACGCATGGCCGATGGACAGGCCCGAGGTGCCGCCCGAGAAGCGGCCGTCGGTCAGCAAGGCGCAGGCTTTGCCCAGGCCCTTGGACTTCAGGTACGACGTCGGGTACAGCATTTCTTGCATGCCCGGGCCGCCTTTCGGGCCTTCGTAACGAATGATCACGATGTCGCCGGCCTGCACTTCGTCGGCCAGGATGCCGCGCACGGCGCTGTCCTGGCTTTCAAAGATTTTGGCGTTGCCTTCAAACACATGGATCGATTCGTCGACACCGGCGGTTTTCACCACGCAGCCGTCCAGCGCGATGTTGCCGTACAACACGGCCAGGCCGCCTTCTTGCGAGTACGCATGTTCAACACTGCGGATGCAGCCGTTTTCGCGGTCGTCATCCAGGGTGTCCCAGCGGGTTGACTGGCTGAACGCGGTTTGCGTCGGGATACCGGCCGGGCCTGCACGGAAGAAGGTGTGCACGGCTTCGTCGTCAGTTTGGGTGATATCCCACTTGGCGATGCCTTCGGCCAAGGTTTTGCTGTGCACGGTCGGCAAGTCGGTGTGCAGCAAGCCGCCACGGGCCAGCGAGCCCAGAATAGAGAAGATACCGCCGGCGCGGTGCACGTCTTCCATGTGGTACTTCTGGATGTTCGGTGCCACTTTGCACAACTGCGGCACATGGCGCGACAGGCGGTCGATATCTTTAAGGTCGAAGTCGATCTCGGCTTCTTGGGCGGCGGCCAGCAAGTGCAGGATGGTGTTGGTCGAGCCGCCCATGGCGATGTCCAGCGTCATGGCGTTTTCGAACGCCTTGAAGTTGGCGATATTGCGCGGCAATACCGACTCGTCGTTCTCGACGTAGTACTGGCGGCACAGGTCGACGATAGTGCGGCCCGCCTGCAGGAACAGTTGCTCGCGGTCGCTGTGGGTGGCGAGGGTTGAACCGTTGCCCGGCAAGGCCAGGCCCAGGGCTTCGGTCAGGCAGTTCATCGAGTTGGCGGTGAACATGCCGGAGCACGAACCGCAGGTCGGGCAAGCGCTGCGCTCGTACTCGGCAACCTTCTCGTCAGAAGCGCTGGAGTCGGCGGCGATGACCATGGCATCGACCAGGTCCAGACCGTGGCTGGCCAGCTTGGTCTTGCCCGCCTCCATCGGCCCGCCCGACACGAAAATCACCGGAATGTTGAGGCGCAACGCTGCCATCAGCATGCCAGGGGTGATTTTGTCGCAGTTGGAAATGCACACGATGGCGTCAGCGCAATGCGCGTTGACCATGTATTCAACCGAGTCAGCGATGATTTCGCGGCTCGGCAGCGAATACAGCATGCCGTCATGGCCCATGGCGATACCGTCGTCTACGGCAATGGTGTTGAATTCTTTGGCAACGCCGCCCGCGCGTTCGATTTCGCGGGCAACCAGTTGGCCCATGTCCTTGAGGTGGACGTGGCCCGGAACGAACTGGGTAAAAGAGTTGGCAATGGCGATGATCGGCTTCTTGAAGTCGGCATCTTTCATCCCCGTGGCGCGCCACAACGCGCGGGCACCGGCCATGTTGCGGCCATGGGTGGAGGTTTTGGAACGATAGTCAGGCATGGAACAGCTCCGGGCGGCTAATCAGGTAAGAAACAGGGAAGTGAGCTTCTAATCGCTAGGGGATCACACAGAAAATGACTACGTACCCGCTAGGTGCCGTAAACGCTACGGGATCGCCGCGCGCCTGGGCCTGAGCTCATAAACCCGCCGGGGATGATTGGCGATGAATCAGCCGATTCTACACGGCTGGCGGTGGGAGGGAATGGTCCAAACCGTGAAGAGAGTAGCTACGGCAGGTGTACCCGCGCGCGGACTAACGCATTCAACCCGAGCCCGATGGCACTCAGGATCAAAAAGCACACGGCGAGAGCGCTGCTCAGGTGATCGTCGACCCGGTTGATCACCAGGCTGATCAGGCCGCCGCACATGAAAATCAGCAGGCTGCCAGCCGAGGTCGATGTGCCCGCGAGTTGCGGGTAGAGGCTCATGGCTCGGGAGTTGGCAATGGGTCGGCAAATGGTGGTGCCCGCTGTGCAGATGAGCATCGGAATCAGTACCGTGGCAGCGGACACCCCCAATTGCCAGGACAGCCCCAGCATCACCAACCCGGACAGGGCAACCAGGCACAGGCCGGTATTGATTTGTGTATCGCTGGCAAGCTTACGATGCAGCACGCTGGCCATCACGCCGCCGATGACATACGCCGCGCCGTACAGCAACATGACCCAAGCAAATGCGTATGCCGACAGATTCAGGTGTTCCATGAAAATCAGCGGCGACATCACGATAAACGAGAAGTGGCAGGCAAAGGCCAGGGCCGAAATCAGCCAGTAGCCGACGAAGCGAATATCAGAGAATAGCTGCCAATATCCGGCGAAAAACTGGCGGGCTGACGGTCGGTGGCGGCTGCGGGATTCGGGCAGCAAGTGCAAGGACCATGACCAGACCACAACCGACAGGGCAATGAATACATAAAAGCTGCCTTGCCAACCCCAATACAGTTGCAGCCAGGTGCCTATCAGCGGTGAGCAGGAGATGAAAATCCCGCTGCCGGTGTTCATCCAGATCCGGATGCGCTCTAGCTCGCGCCCCGCGAATACGTCTTGAATCAGCGCCTGTGACAAGGCAAATGCGCCGCACCCCACGGCCTGGGTCACACGGAAAACCAGAAACTCGGTGAAATCGCGGGCAAACAGACAGCCCATCGCGCCGGCGGTTGCAAGGGCAATGCCGGTCAGCAGCAGCCTTTTGCGGCCAAACATATCGGACAAAGGCCCGATCAGCAGCAGTGACACGGCAAGGCCGAGGGCGAAAATGCTGACAGACTGGGCGATGTCTGTAGGGGTGGTGCGAAAGTGGTTGGCCAAGGCCGAGAAGGAGGGTAGCACCACGTCCAGTGGGAAGACGGCGAGCAGCGTCATGCACATGAGCAAGGCAAGGGTCGCGCGAAGTTTTACAGTTTTTCCAGAAGGCGGGCACACGGATGTATCCGGTTTTTGTCAAGACGAGCAGTGTTCTTCGTCAGTGCTGGTTTTACAACGAAGTCTCAAGTAGGCCGATACTTGAATTTCTGTAAGAAAAAACTTTTATCCTCGCTGTCGCTCTCTAGACCGGTCATGCCCGGTTTTACCTTCATTTCTGGGGCTGACTACACTGGTTGCCACTGTGGCGAATGCTTTTCAAGTAAGGATTCTGAATGCTAACCCTCAACCGTTCCGTGTATGGGTGTTTGGCCATTGGCCTGGCGCAAGGGCTTTTACTGTGGCTGGCGAGTGCCATGGCTGAGCCGGCGGTTAAACACGCGCTGGTGACCGCCGCACTGGTCGGTGGGATCAACCTGTTGCTGCTGGGTGACAACGTACGTCAGCGAGGGGCCGTGGGGTTAGTCCTTGGCCTTACCGCGGTGATGACGGCGATCAGTGCCTGGGTGTATCAGGCGGGGAGTGAAAGCGGGCTTTTCAACAACTGGCTGATTGGCAGTTGGACCTGTTTTGCCGTCGTCATTGCCTACATTTGCACGGCGTTTATTTTGAGTTGGCCGACCCGCCAAGGGCGAGCGCCCCGCTATGAAGATTTGTTCCGGCATGCCTGGGACACGGTGTTTATCGTATTGCTGGGCTTGCTGCTGAATGCGGTGTTTTGGGCGTTGCTGCTGTTGTGGGGCGGTTTGTTCAAGATGCTCGGGATTGAGGCGCTGAATAAGCTGTTTTTCACCGATGGGTTTGTCTGTGTCAGCTCGGCGATGGTGTTTGCCCTGGGGCTGCACATGGGGCGCGATAACGACCGGGTCATCGGGATGTTGCGTGGAATATTACTCACACTGTGCCGCGTGTTACTGCCCTTCAGCGCAATGATCGTCATTGTTTTTATTTGCGCGCTGCCGTTCACCGGGTTGGAGCCGATTTGGGGCACCGGCTATTCAACGCCGATTATGGTGTGCCTGGTGGCCGTCAATCTGTTCTTTCTCAACGGCGTATTTCAGGACGGTCATCAGCGCAGCGGCTACCCGGTGTGGCTCGTGCGCGTGGTTGATCTGTGCCTGCTGTGTTTGCCGGTGCTGGTGGTGCTGGCCGGGTATTCGACCTGGTTACGGATTGAACAGTACGGCCTGACCCCAAGCCGTGTGTTGGCGATGCTGTTGGTTGGGGTGGTGTTGGCCCACAGTGTGGCGGCTGTCTGGGCAGTGTTTGCCTCGACATCAGGCTGGCTGAGCCGTTTGCGGGTGAGTAACCCGTGTATTGCACTGGCGTGCGTCGTGCTGTTGCTGGCGATTCATACGCCGTGGTTCAGCCCGTTGAAGATCAGTGCGCAGAATCAGGTGCAGCGGGTGCTCAGCGGTAAAACCCCGGCGCAGGCGTTTGATGCCTACACCTTGCGCTTTCGCTTGGGTGCCCCGGGCAAACAGGCGTTTGAGGCGTTGTTGGCACAACTCGAGCAGGGTCAGGGGTTGTCCGAGCCTGCACGGGGTGTTTTGTTGAAGCGGCTTAAGGAAGTCGGTACCGCCGGCGACGAGAAAGCGTCGACGAGTCGGGTGCTGGAGTGGATCGGCCCCGCCGTGACTGGCAGTGAGCAGTTCGAGGCGCTGGGCATGTCTGGCCATCTTTGCCGGTACCCGGGGTGCGCGATGTGGGCCGTCGACCTGGATCAGGACGGGCAGGAAGAAGTGCTACAACTGCCCAAGCAGCCATGGCCTGGCCCGTTATATTTCTTTAGCGCAATGCTCAGGGCAAGTGGCTGCGTGAAGGCCAGTATGAAATCGACGGCAGCCCGTTGGCGTTGATCGACAACATTCGCGAAGGCAAGGTACAGAAGGTGAAGCCGCGTTATCAGTCGTTGCAGATAGGCGATGACGTGCTCAACCCGCGGGTGCAGCCAGAATGACGCTGTAGTCGCTGCCGCAGGCTGCGATGGGCTGCGAAGCAGTCCTCAAAGGCCCTTCGGGCCTTATCGCAGCTTTCGGCCGCGACTACAGGTTTTATTGCGCCTTAGCTATTTGGCAGCAAGCGGCAGGTGATGCTCTTGATGTAGCGGGTTTCCGGGATCGCCGGGTGCACCGGATGGTCCGGGCCCTGGCTGCCACGTTCCAGCAACTGGATGTTGCGGTCCAGGTGACGGGCGCTGGTCAGCAGGATGTTTTGCAGGTCATCTTCCGGCAGGTGCATCGAGCACGATGCGCTGACCAGAATGCCGTCCTTGGTAAGCAGGCGCATCGCTTGCTCGTTCAGGCGGCGGTAGGCACCTTCACCGTTTTTCAGGTCTTTTTTGCGTTTAATGAACGCTGGCGGGTCGGCCACGATCACGTCGAAACGCTCTTCGTTGGCTTTAAGCTCTTTCAGGGCTTCAAACACGTCACCTTCCAGGCAGGTGACGCGGTCAGCAAAACCGTTCAGTGCGGCGTTGCGCTCAACGCCGTCCAGGGCGAACGACGAGGCATCGACACACATCACTTCGCTGGCACCGAACGCAGCCGCTTGAATGCCCCAGCCGCCAATGTAGCTGTACAGGTCAAGCACACGCTTGCCCTTGGCGTAAGGTGCCAGGCGCGCGCGGTTCATGCGGTGGTCATAGAACCAGCCGGTTTTTTGCCCGGCAATGACCGGGGCTTCGAATTTCACACCATTTTCTTCCAGCGCGACCCACTCCGGTACCAGGCCGAAAACGGTTTCGACGTAACGCTCAAGGCCTTCGGCATCACGGGCCGCTGAGTCATTTTTGAACAGAATGCCGCTCGGTTTAACCACCTGCACCAGCGCCGCAATCACGTCAGCTTTGTGCTGTTCCATGGTCGCGGATGCCAGTTGAACCACCAGAATGTCGCCGAAACGATCGACCACCAAACCGGGCAGCAAGTCGGAATCGCCGTACACCAGGCGGTAGAAGGGTTTTTCGAACAGGCGGTCGCGCAGCGACAGCGCCACGTTGAGGCGGTGAACCAAAAACGACTTGTCCAAGGGCACTTTAATGTCGCGTGACAGCAGGCGAGCGCAGATCAGGTTGTTCGGGCTCATGGCAACGATGCCCAGCGGTTTGCCGCCAGCCGTTTCCAGCACCGCTTGGTCGCCGGCCTTGAAGCCGTGCAATGGGGTGGTGGCTACATCGATTTCGTTGCTGTAGACCCACAAGTGGCCGGCGCGCAGGCGTCGATCGGCATTGGCTTTAAGGCGCAGGCTTGGCAGGGACATGACGTCGCTCCGGGTATTGAAAAGGGCGCGATTATAGCCTCAGACCGCCTCCGCAAGCGCAGTTGATTCGCGGTATTGCGTCGGATCGCGCATCCATTGCGTCAGATTTTTCCGCTAGAATCGCCGTCTATTCCAGAGTGTGTCGATATGCCCCCAGAGCTTTCATCCGAACAAATCAGCCTGGCCCTGCAAGGCATTAGCGTGCCGCCGCAGCCGCAAATCATGGTGGATTTGCAGATGGAGCAGTACATGCCGGATCCGGACCTGGAGGTGATCGCCGGCTTGATCGCCCAAGACCCCGGCTTGTCGGGCGCGCTGCTGAAGATCGTCAATTCGCCGTATTACGGCCTGAGTAACAAGATTGCCTCTATTCGACGGGCGGTGACGTTGCTGGGCAGCCGCACGGTGGTCAACCTGATCAATGCCCAATCGATCAAGGGCGAGATGAGTGACGACACCATCGTGACGCTCAACCGGTTCTGGGACACCGCTCAGGACGTGGCCATGACCAGTATGACGCTGGCCAAGCGCACCGGCGCTTTGCCCCCGGATGAAGCCTACGCCCTGGGGCTGTTTCACGATTGCGGCATTCCGTTGATGCTCAAGCGCTTTCCCAACTATATGCAGGTGCTGGAGCAGGGCTACGCCAATGCGGGGCCGGACCAACGTGTGGTTGACACGGAGAACCGCCGCTTCAACACCAACCATGCGGTGGTCGGTTATTACACGGCCAAGTCCTGGCGCTTGCCGGGGCACCTGACCGAGGCAATCGCCAACCACCACAATGCGCTGGCGATTTTCAATGACGACTCTTCACGCAACAGCCAGCTTAAAAACCTGCTGGCGGTGCTCAAGATGGCCGAGCATATTTGTGCGTCGTACAAGGTCTTGGGCAATGAGCGTGAAGACCACGAATGGAACAGCATTGGCCACCTGGTGCTGGATTACATTGGCCTGTCCGAATACGACTTTGACAACCTCAAAGAAAGCGTTCGCGAGTTGGGGACTCACTAGATGCCGGAATTACCTGAAGTCGAAACCACCCGCCGGGGCATCGCGCCGCACCTTGAAGGGCAGCGCGTCAGCCGGGTGATTGTGCGTGAGCGTCGTTTGCGCTGGCCCATCCCGGAAGACCTGGATGTGCGCCTGTCAGGGCAGAAAATTGTGTTGGTGGAGCGGCGGGCCAAGTATTTATTGATCAATGCCGAAGTCGGCACGCTGATCAGCCATTTGGGCATGTCGGGCAATTTGCGGTTGGTGGAGGCCGGATTGCCCGCCGCCAAGCACGAACATGTGGACATTGAGCTGGAGTCGGGGCTGGCCTTGCGCTACACCGACCCGCGACGGTTTGGGGCCATGCTCTGGAGCCAGGACCCGCTCAACCATGAGTTGTTGGTGCGACTGGGGCCGGAGCCATTGACCGATCTGTTTGATGGCGAACGGCTGTTTCAACTGTCGCGCAAACGCGTGATGGCGGTGAAACCGTTCATCATGGACAACGCGGTGGTGGTGGGCGTGGGCAATATCTATGCGACCGAAGCCCTGTTTGCCGCCGGTATCGACCCGCGCCGCGAAGCCGGCAGCATTTCCCGTGCGCGCTATTTAAAGCTGGCGATTGAGATCAAACGGATTTTGGCGGCGGCGATTGAGCGGGGCGGCACCACGTTGCGCGATTTTATCGGCGGTGATGGTCAACCGGGTTACTTCCAGCAGGAGCTGTTTGTGTACGGGCGCGGGTACGCGCCGTGCAAAGTCTGCGGCACTGAGCTGCGCGAGGTGAAACTCGGCCAGCGCGCCAGCGTGTTCTGCCCGCGCTGCCAGACGTAGCTGTTACTTGTGTAGGAGGGGCCGCCCGGTCTTCGGCGGCGTATTGATCCTAAAAATTCATGTTCAGGATCAATGGCTTCGCGTTTTTTTATAAGAGCCCCGCGTGGTTTAAGGGAGGCCCATAGATCTAAAGCCAGGTCTTTACGCGTAGGAGCGAGCTTGCTCGCGATCTTTTGATCTTGAAAAACGAAAGGTCGCGAGCATCGCACTTTTACAACGGCCGCGTGTTTCAGGCTTTACCGGTAATCGCCCGGTATTTGGCCATCAACTGTTCTTCGGTTTCCGGGTGGGCTTCGTCCAGAGGAATGCAGTCGACCGGGCACACCTGCTGGCATTGCGGCTCATCGTAATGGCCAACGCACTGGGTACACAGGTTGGGGTCGATCACATAGATCTCTTCGCCCTGGGAAATGGCGGCGTTCGGACACTCGGGTTCGCAGACGTCGCAGTTGATGCAATCGTCGGTGATGATCAGGGACATGGGTACTCCTGCCGGGGCGGTCGGCCCGGGCAACTGAAATCGAATGCGGGCAATTGTGCCGCATTGGCGTCCGCAGTGCACGCGGACGCCGCTTCAGCGGTTATTTCTTGCGAAAGCGCTCGTTCAGGGCGTCGGCCACAACCGGGTGAACGAATTTGCTGATATCGCCGCCCAAGGCCGCGATTTCACGCACCAATGTCGACGAAATAAACGAATATCGCTCGGAAGGGGTCAGAAAAAGACTTTCGACATCCGGTGCCAATTGACGATTCATGTTCGCCAGCTGGAACTCGTATTCAAAGTCTGACACGGCCCGCAGGCCACGCAGAAATACATTGGCATTCTGTTCCTTGGCGAAGTGTGCAAGCAGCGTCGAGAAACCGACCACCTCAACATTGGGCAGGTGTTTGGTCACTTCGCGTGCCAGCTCGACCCGTTGCTCCAGTGGGAACAGCGGGTTTTTCTTGGGGCTGGCGGCAACCGCAATAATCACATGGTCGAACAGGCGCGAAGCGCGTTCAACCAGATCGCCATGGCCCTTGGTAATAGGGTCGAATGTACCTGGGTACAACACTCGGTTCATCGCGTCGTCCTGGCGGGAATCCGTTGGGGAGTCGGATGGTATCGCAGCCTTCTCGGTCGGCCAAGTCGCCAGATCAAGAAGAAAGCACTATAGACGCCGCTCAATAACACCGTGTTCATGGATTTTTCAGCCGTTCGACCAAGTGTGTCGCCAGTTTTGCGGTGAGCCCGTACACCGACAATTGCGGGTTGGCTCCAATGCTGGTGGGGAATAAAGAGCCATCATGGATCGACACATTGCGCAATTGATGGTGACGCCCGAGGCTGTCGGTGACCGCCGTTCGCGGATTTTCACCCATGGCGCAGCCTCCCATAACATGAGCGCTGGCCAAGCGGGTGCGGTACGTTTGCAGGCTCAAACGCTCAATCTGCTCACGGGTTTGCTTCAGGTTGCTCAAATAGCGCGCGTCACTGTGCAAGGGCATGACGGCGCTGGCTCCGGCGGCAAACTGGATCTCGGCCATGCTGTGGAAGGCACGCTTGAGCGCCTCCCAGGCATACGGCGTGAGGCGATAGTCGAGTACCGGGCTGCCATCGCTGCGTAATTCCACGTTGCCGCCGGGGCTGTCGGGGTGAAAACCGTCGCGCATCAAGGCCAGCATCATATGAGTGTGGGACAATTGCGCCATGTGCCTGACACCGTTTTCGCCGGCACTGGCAAACAACGTTGCGGCCAGAGCCGGGTGCAGCGGTGGGACTTCGAGTTTGTAACCCATCGGCCCGGTGATGCCGTTCTGCCATTGAAAGTGGTCGGAGTAGATCGACTGCGGCGCACCGTAGAACGGGTTGATTGCTTCTGGAAATCGCGCAGCCGAGAAGTTCACCACGTGCAGAAACGTGCGCCGCCCTGCTCGCTGATGGGGGTCTGGAGCGTCGGAACGCATCAGCAAACCGGGGGTATTGATGCCGCCGCCGGCCAGCACGTAATGCCGTGCCTTCACCGTGATGGTGCGGCCCGTGGGTGCCACGCAGCGTCTGTCCATGGCCATGCATTCCAAGCCAGTGACGTGATCCCCTTGAATCAACAGCTTCTGGGCGCGAGCCAGGTACAGCAACTCGCCGCCATTTTCGAGGGTCGCGGGGATGGTGGTGACGAGCATCGACTGTTTGGCATTGGTTGGGCAGCCCATGCCGCAATAGCCCAGGTTCCAGCACCCGCGCACGTTACGTGGGATCACCTGCCAGCTGTAGCCGAGTTTTTCACAGCCGCTGCGGATCACTTCGTTGTTGGCGTTGGGCGGGACAATCCAGGGGCTCACGCCCAAGCGCTGCTCCATGCGTTCAAACCACGGGGCCATGTCTGCGGGGCTGTGGCCGGTCACCTCATGTTCGCGGGCCCAATGCTCAAGGGTCGGGTCGGGTGTGCGAAAACTGGAGGTCCAGTTGACCAGCGTGGTTCCGCCCACGGCGCGGCCCTGCAGGATGCTGATCGCGCCGTCCTTGCTCATGCGGCCCACACCTTCTTGATAAAGCTGGGTGTAGGCCTCGCCTTCAAGCATTTTAAAATCGCTGCTGGTCTTGAGCGGGCCTTCTTCAATCAACAGCACCTTGTACCCCGCCGCGCTGAGGATTTCAGCGGTGGTCCCCCCGCCAGCGCCGCTGCCGATAATGGCCACATCGGCCGCGAGCGTCAGATCGCCGGTGAGTGCCGAGCCATCATAGGTTTTCCAGCCTCGGGCCAGGCCTTCGCGAAAGGGATCGGATACGGGCATAAGGGGTGTCCATAGGGTGCAGTGCTTATTGGAATGGGGTCAAACCGTCGGTGGGCCGGGATACCCGCACGAGGCCCATGAGTCGGGCTCTGCATGCCAACTCATCATGACCAGTTGCACCAGCGATCCGTGGCCCATGCGCAGCAGGCTCAGGCTGCTGTTTTGCCAACGGTGCAGAAAACGCTGGATCTGTTTCGGGCTGGCGCTTTGCCAACTCCCCCACACACCGGTCAGCGGCCCGCGCGTTACGGGTATGGCCAGTACATCGAACAGCTGTTGGGTCAATTTCAGAAGGGCCGGTGAGAGGTGACTGAGGTAAGTGTCCAGTTGGCACAACGTGGCGTCGGCGGCACCGGGCATGGCTTTTGGGGGCACGCTGGCGTTGAGCATCACCGGAATCAGTGCGCTCAGAAAAACCAGGTCGCTGCTGCGCAGTGTGGCAAACCCGCGCGCGCTGCGGCTGCTGGAACAGCCACTGAGGCTGGCTCCCAGCCCTGTCATGGTTAACAGTGCGCTGGCCGTCAGACCAATTTTCAAGGCCCTGCGCCGTGACAGCAGGACGTTCTCGATGCGCAGATCAGTCATGGCAGCACTCGGTCAGCGGATAAACAGTTGTTGGAGCAAGCGCACCAACCGCCGGCCATAAGGCGGGTAGATGGCCCGCGAACTGTTGAACCGCTGCTTGACCAGCACACCCTTGGCTTTACTGAAGGTCATGAACCCTTCGTGGCCGTGGTATTGGCCCATGCCTGAATGCCCGATGCCACCGAAGGGTAAATCGTCTATGGCGACATGCAGCAGGGCCTCGTTGAGGCTGACCCCGCCCGAGTGAGTGTTGTAAATGATGTTCTGTTGTTCCGCCCGGTTATAGCCGAAGTAATAAAGCGCCAAGGGGCGGGGGCGGGCGTTGATATAGGCCAGTGCTTGATCCAGATGGCGGTAGGGCACGATGGGTAGCAGCGGGCCGAAAATTTCGTCCTGCATGATGTGCATGTCGTCGCTGACATCCAGCACCAATGTGTGTGGCAGGCGTTGGCCCTGGCCCTGTTCATAGAGCGGGATCAGGCATGCGCCTTTGAGGACCGCGTCTGCTTGTAGCCGCTCTAACCTGGCGACCTGGCGATTATTGATGATTGCGGTGTAGTCCGGGTTGTCCGTCAGCGTCGGGTAAAAACTGTGGACGGCGTTGCGATAAGCCTCCACAAAACCTTCCACACGGTCCTGCGGCACCAGCACGTAATCGGGGGCAATGCAGGTTTGCCCGGCGTTTAGCGTCTTGCCCCAGGCGATGCGCTGAGCGGCGTCCTTGAGCGGTACATCGGCCGACACAATGGCCGGGGATTTACCGCCCAGTTCCAGTGTCACTGGCGTCAGGTTCTCAGCGGCGGCCCGCATCACCTGTTTGCCCACATGGGTGGAACCGGTGAACAGCAAATGATCGAACGCCAGGCTGGAGAACGCCACGGCCACATCGGCATCGCCCAGCACCACGCACACCCTGTCTTCGGGGAAAATACGCCCCAGCAAATCCTTGAGCCAGCGCCCGGTGACGGGGGTGTATTCGCTGAGTTTAAGCATCACCCGATTGCCTGCCGCCAGAGCCCCGATCAGTGGGCCCATGGCCAGGTACAGCGGGTAGTTCCACGGCACAATCACGCCGACGACGCCCAACGGCTGATACACCACCTTGGCACTGGCGGGCTGGAACATCAGGCCCACGTGGCGAGAAGAGGGCTTCATCCAGCGCTTAAGGTGCTTGAGGGTGTAGTCAATGCTGTGCAGGCTGGGCATCAGTTCGGCAAACAGGGTTTCGTCGGGGCTTCGGTGGCTGAAATCCTGGCTGATGGCGTCGATCAGTACGTCACGTTCATCACTCAACAGGCGGCGCAGTGTTTTGAGCCATTGCAGGCGTTGCGCGTGGGGTGGGAAAGGGTGGGCCGCATAGGCCTGGCGCTGTTTGTCGAGCAGTGCTTGAAGGTCTCTCAGCACAATGAGGGGAGCGTGAGGATGATTGCTTTCAGCAGACATGGTTCGCTCCAGAGTGTTTTTGATGAAGCCCGATGAGCGTTATGATTTTCTAGAGCCTAGGCTCTAAGTTGTCAATGACAAGCACTCGCCCGCTGGTGGTTTATCGATTCACGCTTCGGTCGTAAGATACTTTTCGTTATTTATTCAGGCGCTCGCTTATGGCCCAGCGAATCAAAACCAGCCAACGCATCATCAACAGCAGCCTGGAACTGTTTAATCAGTGGGGTGAACGCACCATCAGCACCAACCATATTGCGGCTCATATGGAGATTTCCCCGGGTAATTTGTACTACCACTTCCCCAATAAGCAGGCCATTATCGCGGCGCTGTTCAGTGAGCACAAAACGCTGGTGTTGAGCTTCTTGCACGTGCCTGTCGGGCGTGCGCTGACCATTGCAGACAAGCGCGATATGTTGCTTAACCTGCTGGATGCCATATGGCGGTACCGTTTTCTCTATCGCGACATTGAGCATTTATTGCACAGCGACGCGGAACTGGCTGCCAGCTACCGGCACTTTTCGCAGCAATGCCGGGCCCAGGCACGGGCGATTTACGGTGGCTCTGTCGACGCGGGTCTATTGAGCATGACGCCGCTGCAAATTGAGGCGCTGAGCCTTAACGCGTGGGTCATCATCACGTCCTGGATCGGTTTTTTGTGCGCCACCCGAGAGACCAATGAGCAGTTTAGTGAGCGGGCCCTCAAGCGCGGGGTGTATCAATTGCTGATGCTGGAGTCGGGGTACGTTACTGAGCCGGCACGCGAGGCGATTAACGCGTTAATTGCTGAATTTTATGTGCCGCTGGAACAGGCGCTGGTCGATGACTAACTGCATTTCACTCATTTACAGGAGTTCACTATGGCTGTTGCGCAACTGATTAGCCCTGAGGTGTTGAGCCAACGTCTCGAACAGCCAGGTCTGGTTATTCTGGATTGTCGGTTTGCCCTTGAAGATGGCGACTACGGTCGTGCCAGCTATGCCGAGGGGCATATTGCCGGCGCGCAGTATGCAGACCTGGAGCGTGATTTGAGTGGCCTTGTGATCAAGGGCAAGACTGGCCGCCACCCGTTGCCGGATCCCCATGTGCTGGTGAAGCGCTTGCAGGCCTGGGGCATCAGCCCGGACAGCGATGTGGTGCTTTATGACGACGGCCCAGGTGCTTTTGCGGCGCGGGCCTGGTGGTTGCTGGTGTGGCTGGGCAAGCGCGACGGCGTGTTTATCCTGGATGGCGGGCTCAAGGCCTGGCACAAAGCGGGCCTGCCGCTCAGCCTGGATGCGGTCACGGTCGAGCCGGGCACCTTTGAGGGCGTACCTGACCGCCACTTGGTGGTGGACGCCGAGCATCTGCAAAAACGCCTTGGGCAGCCGGCCATGACCTTGATCGATGCTCGTGCCTTGCCGCGTTTTCGGGGTGAGGTCGAACCCATCGACCCCGTTGCCGGGCATATTCCGGGTGCACAATGCGCCGCGTTCAATGAGAACCTTGGCACTGACGGGCGCTTTTTGCCGGTTGAGCAGCTCAAGCAGCGGTTTGCCCAGCTACTGGCCGGTCGTTCACCTGAAGACCTGGTGGCGTACTGTGGCTCCGGCGTGACGGCGTGCCACAACCTGTTTGCGCTGAGCCTGGCAGGCTACCCGTTGGGCACGTTGTACCCGGGCTCATGGAGCGAATGGGTCAACCACCCCGAGCATGGCATCGCTACGGGCGACTAATGCCGCGGGCCGCGCACGGTGTTGGCGCTGGCGATCCGGTAGGCACCCGGGCCAACACCGTAGACTTTCTTGAACTGCCGGCTCAGATGGCTTTGGTCGGCAAAGCCCAGTTGCGTCGCAACGTGTAGCGGCAAACACCCCTGTTGCAGCAGTGTCCTGGCATGCGCAATGCGTTGCTGCATCAGCCAGGTATGCGGTGCCATGCCTGTGGCGCGCTGAAACACGCGGGCAAAATGAAACGGTGACAGATTGACCGCTGCGGCCAGTTCTTCGAGTGACGGCGGGTCAGCCAGGCGCGCGTGCAGCAGTTCCTTGGCTTGATGCACGGCCCGGTGCTCGCTGCCAGGCGTGGTCGGCTGCGGCAAGCGTGCATGACGATGAAGCAGCACCCGCATCATGTGGCGCCAGACCGTTTGTTGCTGCAGCGCCGACTCCGGGCCTTCCAGCAATTGATGCAGTTGGTATAGGCCGCGGAACAATTCAGGGTCTTGCAGCAGCGTGTCTTTGAACGTAGGCATGTGCGTGACGGGCAGGCCCAGCTCTTCCATCAAACCGAGTATCTGTTGGTTATCGGGGTAAAACGCCCGGTAGCGCCATCCGGCGTCATGGCCTTTTTGACCGTTGTGCACTTCGTTCGGGTTGATCAGTACGAGTGTTCCCATCGGGGCCAGGTGCTCGGCCCCCCGGTAGCGATATCGCTGGGCACCTTCCATGATCATGCCGATCACAAAACCATCATGCACATGGGGCACAAAGCGGTGTTCGATATAGCGCGCCGTGAGCAGTTCGACGCCGCTGAGCGGCGGTGTTTGCCAGAAGTGGATCGACTCGCCGGGCGTGTTGTCCATTACGCCCGCTCACGCCTTTGTGCGGCCAGCCACTGGGGGATGCGTCGCTCAAGATAATAGCCCGGGTTTTTCAGAGAGCCTTCGACAAAGCCGACATGGCCGCCTCGGGGGTGCAGCTCAAGTTGGGTACAGGGCGACAGCTCGCTGGGCTCCGGGATGCTGTGTTTAAACACAAAGGGGTCGTCTACGGACTGAATGATCAGCGTCGGTGTGTCGATGGTGCCCAGGAAAAAACGGCTAGAGGCGCGCTGGTAGTAATCATCGACACTCACGTAACCATTGAGCGGCGCGGTGACCCGGTTATCGAATTCCCAGAAGGTGCGTAATTTGCTCAGGGACTTCAGCGAGCCCAGTTTATTCAGCGTGGCCAACGCGTCATGGCGGGCATCGTGCTGAAATTGGCGCTGTTTGTTTTTGAGATAGGCCAGCATTTCACGCATGAAGTGGGCCTGATACACCCTGGAAAAGCCCAGGCCAATGCGGTCGGCGCACTGGTCAAGCCGGAACGGTACCGACACCGCCACCGCCCCGTGCAAGCCGCTGTCGCCTCCCGATTCGCCAAGGTACTTGAGCAGCACATTGCCACCGAGCGAATAACCCACGGCATAGAGCGGCGCTAATGGGTGGCGGGCGCGCAAGTGTGCCACGGCGGCGGCCAAGTCTTCACTGGCCCCTGAATGGTAACTGCGTGCCAGCCAGTTGGGCTCCCCGGAGCAGCCGCGCCAGTTCAACGCCACACTGGTCCAGCCCTGGGCGGCAAGGGCACGTTGCTGACCGGCCACATAGTGCGAGGCTGACGAGCCGGTCAGGCCGTGCAATACCAGCACTAACGGTGCATGGGCGGCTGGCGTGCCGTGCCAGTCCAGGTCCAAAAAGTCGCCATCTTCCAGCCACAGGCGTTCGCGCTGGTGCTCGACGACCGGTTTGGTGCGCCACAGCGGGCCCCACATCGTTTGCAAATGCGGGTTGGCGAGGCCTGTGGCGGGGGTAAACGGTTCAGAGGGGGGTACAGGGGCAGCTAAGGTGGACACTTAAATTCTCATCAGGTGACTGATACAGCGGTGTGCCTAAATTGCCACAACACGGGTGCCTGCCCCAACTGTTAAGTGGCGCAGGCATGAACGCAGCATTGCTGGAGATGCAGCTCTGGGCCGTATTCTCATCACGGGCTTGGGCCAGTGGCAACGGTTTTTGCGCCACGGTGGGGCCCAAGGTCAACTGGACCCACGTATCGGCGCTGAAGTGGCGGACCATCGCAGTTTTGATCTGTTCCCGCGTCAAGGTTTGTACGCGCTGTATTTTGTGGCTGAAGTCCAACGGCTGATTAAAACGGTTGAGCAGCACCAGTTCGGCGAGGGTGTACGTGTTGTTGGCGGTGAATTGCGGCATCGAACGCAGCAACGTTTTTTTGATCGCAGTGAGTTGGTCTTCGGTGGGGCCGTCCTCAAGGAATCTGGCATACAGGCGGGTCACTTGTTCGGCCGCGCTGGCGCTGTAATGCGGCGCTGTATACAAGCTGATAACCCAGGGGGCCGCGTGGTTGGAGCGGAACGTATGGGAGATAACACCATACGTAGCGCTGTGTTTTTCTCGCAGTTGCGCATTCAACATGTCGTCGAAAATACCGTGGCCAATGCGTGTTGCCAGTGAATCAGGATGATCAATGGGTAAGGCGTTTTGCCCCAGTATCAGCAGGCTTTGAGGGATACCGTGTTCGAGATGGACGCTATGGCTCGTGGCCATGCGGTCTTGAATGGGCGGTAACATCGCCAGCGCGGGCCCTGTTGGCAGTGCCTCGGCGATTTGCTGACTGAGGGCTTTGGCTTGCTCTGTGGTTAAGTCCCCGACAATGGCTATCTGAGCGTTGGCGGCGGTAAAGGCGCGGCGGTGAAAGTCCTGCAATTGCTGTGTATCAATGCGCCTCAGCGTTTTGGGTGACCCATAGATCGACTGGGCTATGGGTTGGCGCGGATACAAGGCGTTGTACAGGTGGTGCAAGGCGCGTGATTCCGGGTTTTTAAGCTCGGCAATCGATAGGGCCGTCACCTCGGCCTGCGCGCGCGCGATGCCCGTTTCGCTGAAGTCCGGGGTGGCGAGCATGTTGGCCAACCGTTGCAGTGCAGGGGCGAGAACGGCTGGATCGCTCAGGCTGCGCAACCCGAAAGTGACGCGCTCCTTGCCCAGACCCAGGTTCAACTCGGCCCCAAGTTGATCCATCGAGTGTGTGCCCTTTGGGGTCGGAGCTTCTTTGATGAGGTGCATCATCATGGCGGCAAGGCCAGGTGAAGGGCCGTCATGAAGGCTGCCTGCAGCGAAGCTGACGGCCACGTCGACCATGGGTAACGCGCGATTTTCGACAAACAGCACCTGCGTGTCGTGCGCGACAGTCCATTGGTTGATCGAAGGCAATGTGGGGGTGGCCGGTTCGCCCAGCGCTTTCAGGGACTCGAGGTGAAGCGCCGGCGATGAAGGCTGCGCGCGGACCAATGCCTGCGGTGTGGCAAACGTGAAGGTCAACAACAGGGCGCACAGCAAGGCTGCACCCCGCACAGGGTTCAACTTACTCATTGGGCAACTCCGGATTAGGGGTATAGCGGGTGGTCAAGCGATCACGGGTCAGGAACTGTTGGGCGGTGCGTTGGATGTCTTCGGGCGTGAGCGCTTTGAGTCGGTGCAGACGTTCTGGGTCTTGCTTCCACGACAGGCCGGCGACCTCCAGCTCGGCAAGGTAAAGGGCCTGGAACGGCATGGAGTCACGCCTGAAAACCTGCTGAGCGATCAGCCGATTGCGCGCTCGGTCAAGGTCGTGGGCACTGGGTGGTGTGGTTTTCACGGTTTCGAGCAACGCCCAGATACGCGCTTTTACCTCTTCCAAAGGGGTATTTTTTTGCGTGTTAAGGGTGACGTTCAGGATGAGCAACGTATCGCCCCGGCTAACAGGGTTGTAGGCGCTACTGGCCTGGCTCAGCAGCGGCTCGTCACGTTTGAGCCGAGTTTGCAGCAGCGCACTTTCGCTTCCGGCGAGCCATTCGCTCAGTAGTTGCAAGGCTAGCGCTGTGCCGGGTTCGGTCTGTGTATTCAGTGCCGGTACATTGAAGGCCATGCTGAGCCCGGGTGGCAGCGCAGAGGGCGGGAGGGTGATGCTGCGTTCACCGGGTGTTTCCAGCTCCAGGGGCGTGTTTGCCACGGGCAGTTCCCGCGGTGAAATTGCCCCGAAGAAGTGTTCGACGCGAGCTTTTACCTGGGCCACGGTGACGTCACCGACGATCACCAGCACGGCATTGTTGGGCGCATACCAGGCGCGGTACCACGCCTGAAGCTGGCGACTGTGCAGGCGGTCCAGGTCGTGTTGCCAGCCGATGACCGGGTTGGCGTAGCTGCTGGAGGGGAAGGCTTGGGCGAGTAAACGCTCTTTTTGCCGCGACTCGGGATCATTATCGATCACCTCGCTGCGTTCATTTTTGATGATGCCGTGTTCAGTTGCCCATTGCGCCTCTGACCAGTGCGCTGTAGCCATTTGGTCGGCCATGATCTCAAGGGCGACGTCCAGGTAATGTGTGGCTATGTCTTGAAAATAGAGGGTCGCATCGGCGGTTGTGGAGGCGTTTTCAATCGCCCCCAGGCTGGCCAGCAAGGTGCTCGATTCCCCGGCGCACAATTTGCTGCTGCCTTTGAACAGCATGTGTTCGAGTGCATGCGACACGCCGGTCTGGCCGGGGTATTCATAACTGGCCCCGACTTTGTACCAGAGTTGAGAGCTGACGATGGGGGCCCGGTGATCTTCCTGAACGATGACTTTGAGGCCATTGTCTAGGGTGAATTCATGCGGGCTGGCCCACACCATGGCGGGCAGCCACAGGGCGATAAACCAGAGCGTTAACGTTGAAGGTTTCATGTGTGGGTGCGTCCCGAGAGTCCATACGAAGAGGTGTATGGAGAGCTTGGAGCAACCCTTTATAGGCGGGGGGGTACATACATATGGCGGTGCGCCGAAGGCGCGGGGAAGGGCGTGGTACTGGAGAAACCACGGGGTTTGCGAAAACCCCGTGGGCCGGGTGTTACTCCGCGGCGGGTACCGCGGCAGGTGTGCGCTGCCAGAGCGCGTAGTTCACGCTGCCGGCTTTTAACTCACGGTGCAGACGCCAGTTGGCTGGCAAGCCCAGCTCCGAAGGGCGGCGCTCGCTTTCGGTGTAGACCCAGGCGTCTTCCGTCAACCAGCCATTGCTTTCGAGCAACTCGCAGGCTGGCTTGAGCAGGTCAAGGTTGAAGGGCGGGTCGAGGAACACCACATCAAACAGGTCGGTGGCCGGGGTCGCGAGGAAGTTCAGCGCATTGGTCTGTTGAACCTCGCCCGTCGTGCAGCGCAGGATGCCCATGTTCTCGCGGATGTTGGAAATCGCCAGGCGGTTGCTGTCCAGCGCGAGCCCCTTGGCCGCACCGCGTGACAGGGCTTCAAGAAACAGTGCACCGCTGCCGGCAAATACGTCCAGCACCCGGGCCCCGGCAATGTAAGGGGCGAGCCAGTTGAACAGAGTTTCACGTACGCGGTCCGGCGTTGGGCGCAGGCCCTCGACATGGGGGAAGTCCAGCTTGCGGCTGCGCCATTCCCCACCAATGATGCGCAACTGGCCTGCGCCCGAATGCGATGTGTTTTTTTGCTTTGCCATTAATGCTCCGGAACCCCAAGAGGTTGCTCTGAAGGTTTTTCGGTAGGTGGTGGCAGTGGTTTCTGCGGCACGGTAGGGCCGGCGGTCACTACGACCATTTTGTCGGCGCTCAGGTGCTTGTTCATGGCTGTCTTGACCTGCTCGGTGGTCAGGTTCTGGGACTGCTGCATGAAGGTTTCGAGATAGTCCAAGGGCAAATCGTAGAAGCCCATTGCGCCCAGTTGGCCGACGATAGCGGCGTTACTGGCGGTGGACAGCGGAAAGCTGCCTGCCAATTCACGTTTGGCATCGTCGAGTTCTTTTTGTGTCGGGCCATTTTTCAGGTAATCGGCCAGAATGTCTTGCACCAGTTTGAGCGTGCCTTCGCTCAGCTCGGCGCGGGTTTGCAGGTTGATCAGGAAAGGGCCGCGTGCTTGCATGGGGCTGAAGCCAGAGTACACGCCATACGTCAGCCCGCGTTTTTCACGCACTTCAGTCATCAGGCGCGTACCAAAACCACCACCACCGAGAATGCTGTTGCCCAGGGCCAAGGCTGCATAGTCGGGGTCATGACGGTCAATACCCAGTTGAGCCAGCAATAAATGCGTTTGCTTGGACGGGAACTCGATGTGGGTCAGGCCTGCTTTCGGTTCCTCAGGCTGAGCCGTTTTTGGCAACGCCGGGCCTTTGGGCAGGGCCGCTGAGACTTGAGCTGCCATGGCTTGGGCTTCTTCGCGGGACAGATCACCGACAATCGCAATTACGGCATTGCCAGCCGTGTAAGCCTTGTTATGGAAGGCTTTGAGCTGGTCAATGGTGATCGAGGTGATGCTTTGCGCCGTACCGTCGCTGGCATGGGCGTAGGGGTGGTTGCCGTACAGGTGGGTGAACAGTTCGTTGCTGGCCAGTTTGCCAGGGTTCTGTTTTTGGAATTCAAAGCTGGCCAGTAGCTGGTTTTTGATTCGTGACAGCGCGTCGGCCGGGAATGTCGGTTTGCCGATCACTTCAGCGAACAGGTTGAGCGCCGGAGTGCGTTTGGACGGGTCGCTCAAACTGCGCAATGAGGCCACGGCCATGTCGCGATAGGCACCGTTGCCAAAATCGGCACCCAAGCTTTCAAAGCCCTGGGCGATGGCACCGACGTCCTTGCCCGCGACGCCTTCGTTGAGCATGGCATTGGTCAACAACGCCAGGCCTGGCGTGTCGCCATCCTGGCCGCTGCCGGCGGCAAACGTCAGGCGCAAGGCGAACATCGGCAGTTGCCGAGCTTCAACGAACAGCACTTTGGAGCCTTCGGCAGTCTTCCAGGTTTGCACGTTCAAGGCACGGTTGCTGGGCGCTTTGCCATCGAGTTCGGCCAGCGACTCGAGCTTGCGCTCGGACTTGGCACTTTCCAGCGCGGGGCTGGCGACAGGCTTGGCGCGGTCAACGAGGTAGTAGCCCATTGCACCGACCAGCACTGCGACGGCCAGGCCGAGCAGGGCGTATCGGGAACCTTTACGCTTACTCATGGGGTTTCTCCTCGGGCAGTACGTGCGCAACGCTGAGACGGTCGCGGGTGAAATACGTGCGGGCCGCTTGCTGGATATCGGCCGGGGTGACTTTTTGCAGGTCTGCCAGCTCGCTGTCCATCAGCTTCCAGGACAGACCGACGGTTTCCAGTTGGCCAATTGAAGTGGCTTGGGAGGTGATCGAGTCGCGCTCGTACACCAGGCCGGCGATGACCTGGGCACGTACGCGTTCCAGTTCTTCAGCGGTTGGTGGGGTTTTCTTCAGGTCATCCAGCAACCGCCACACACCCGCCTCGGCTTGCGCCAGGGAGACTTTTTTCTGGCTGTTGGGCATTGCGCTCAGCAGGAACAGGCTGTCGCCACGGGTAAAGGCGTTGTAACTGGAAGACGCGCCCGACACGAGCTCTTCGCCGCGCTCCAGTTGTGTTGGCATACGCGCGCTGTAGCCGCCGTCCAGCAGTGCCGAAATCAGGCGCAGGGCATTGGCGGTGACCGGGTCTTGGGCGGTGGCAACGCTTGGCACGTTGAAGCCCAGCATCAGGCTTGGCAACTGGGTTTGTACGTGAATCTTGAGCAGGCGCTCGCCAGGCGTGGCCAGTTCAAGCGGTGCTTTGGCAAGGGGGGTATCGCGTTTGGCGATCGGGCCGAAATAGCGTTGGGCCAGGGTTTTGACTTCATCCGGAGTGACATCGCCGACTACGACCAGTGTGGCGTTGTTCGGTGTGTACCATTCTTCGTACCAGGTACGCAGCTCGCCAACGGTCATGCGCTCCAGGTCGACCATCCAGCCGATCGTCGGCGTGTGGTAGCCGCTGGACGGGTAGGCCATGGCACTGAACAATTCGTAGGCTTTGCTCATGGGCTGGTCATCGGTGCGCAGGCGGCGTTCTTCTTTGATGACCTCGATTTCCCGCTTGAACTCCTCCGGTGGCAAGCGAAGGCTGGCCATGCGGTCGGCTTCAAGCTCGAAGGCCACTGCCAGGCGGTCGCGGGCCAGTACCTGGTAATAGGCGGTGTAATCGTCGCTGGTGAAGGCGTTCTCCTGGGCACCCAGGTCGCGCAGGATCAATGAGGCTTCGCCCGGACCAACCTTGTTACTGCCCTTGAACATCATGTGTTCGAGGGCATGAGACAGGCCGGTTTTGCCGGGAGTCTCGTAGCTGGAGCCGACCTTGTACCAGACCTGAGACACCACCACCGGGGCGCGGTGGTCTTCGCGAACAATGACTTTCAGGCCATTGTCCAGGCGAAACTCATGGGTGGGCTGCGGGTCGGCCGCAAAGGCGGCAAGCGGGAGTAAAACTGTGCTGAGCAACAGGCCAGCGGCGGCTAGTGCATTCATTCGTTTTTAAACCTGTCGGGCTGCCCGCTTGGCCTTAGCGTCAGCGGGTGAGGAGGTGCTAGGATACTGATCCGTTTTACTGACGGCCACGCCTATCAGGCCTTTGACGATCAGATGACGTTTGATCGGGCAGTATAGGAGCCCGTTTTGGAATCGCGGACGTATCCCGGTAAATTTCGCTTTTTTGCCGATTTTCCCGTTTCAGATTCGAGTTAAGACGACGTTTCGAAGGTGTTTTTACCCTTCTACTTAAGTTGTGTGCGAACAAGCTGGCAATACAACAGTCTTTTTCGTACCGAATATTATTTGCCGGGGCGCCACGGTGGCGCGTCGCTACGATGAGATAGCCGTCCTCCATGTTTGGTTCCAACGACGACAAGAAGACCCCAGCTGCGGCTGGCGAGAAAAAAGGCCTGTTCGGATGGCTGCGCAGAAAACCGCAGGAAACCGTCGTTGAACAGCCTGTGCCTGAAACCACCCCCGAGCCGTTGATCGAGGCCGCGGCCGTGGTTGCTGAGCCGGTGCCGGAAGAGGTGACGGCTCCTGTGGTTGAGGCGGCTCAATCTACGCCATGGCCGCCGCTGCCTGTTCCCGAAGAGTCGGTTGCCCTGGTCGAAGACGTGGAAGCGCCGCACATCATGCCGCCGATCCCAGCGGCCGCGCCGGTGCTTGAAGTGGTTGAACCGGTGCTAGCGGTGGTTGAAACCATCGCCGAGCCTGTTGCTCCAGCTCCAGCTCCAGCTCCAGCTCCAGCTCCAGCTCCAGCTTCGGTTGTTGTAGTGGCTGCCCCTGCGCCGGTGATCGAGCCGCCTGCGCCGGCACCTGCCCCTGTGGCTGAAACCAAAGTCGGCTTTTTTGCCCGCCTCAAGCAAGGCCTGTCCAAGACCAGCGCGAGCATTGGCGAAGGCATGGCCAGCCTGTTTCTGGGCAAGAAGGTTATCGACGATGACCTGCTGGACGAAATCGAAACCCGCTTGCTGACCGCAGACGTGGGCGTTGAAGCCACATCGGTGATCATCAAGAACCTGACACAAAAGGTCGCGCGCAAACAGCTGACTGACGCAGACGCACTGTACAAGTCCCTGCAGGACGAATTGGCGGCCATGCTCAAACCGGTGGAGCAACCGCTGGTGATTGAGTCGAAGAACAAGCCGTTTGTAATTCTGGTGGTGGGCGTCAATGGCGCGGGTAAAACCACCACCATCGGCAAACTGGCGAAAAAACTGCAGCTGGAAGGCAAGAAAGTCATGCTGGCAGCCGGCGATACGTTCCGTGCGGCGGCTGTGGAGCAATTGCAGGTGTGGGGCGAACGTAACCACATCCCGGTCATCGCCCAGCACACGGGCGCGGATTCGGCCTCGGTGATCTTTGACGCCGTGCAAGCCGCCAAGGCGCGTGGCATCGATGTCTTGATCGCCGACACCGCCGGTCGTCTGCACACCAAAGACAACCTGATGGAAGAACTGAAAAAGGTTCGCCGCGTGATCGGCAAACTGGACGAAGACGCGCCGCATGAAGTGTTGCTGGTGCTGGACGCGGGTACGGGTCAGAACGCCATCAGCCAGACCAAGCAATTCAATCAGACCGTGGCCCTGACCGGGCTGGCGCTGACCAAACTGGACGGCACGGCCAAGGGGGGCGTGATTTTCGCCCTGGCCAAACAGTTTGGCATTCCGATTCGTTTGATCGGGGTGGGTGAAGGCATCGATGATTTACGCACTTTTGAGTCCGAGCCTTTTGTTCAGGCTCTGTTTGCGGAGCGGGAGCGTCCATGATTCGTTTCGAGCAGGTCGGTAAGCGCTATCCAAATGGACACGTGGGCCTGCATGAGCTGAGCTTTCGGGTTCGTCGCGGCGAGTTTCTCTTTGTAACCGGTCACTCCGGGGCGGGCAAAAGCACCTTGCTGCGCCTGCTGCTGGCGATGGAACGCCCCACCAGCGGCAAACTGCTGCTGGCCGGGCAGGACCTGAGCCAGATCAGTAATGCCCAGATTCCCTTTTTGCGTCGTCAGATCGGCGTGGTGTTCCAGAATCACCAGTTGCTGTTTGATCGCACAGTGTTCAATAACGTCGCCCTGCCGCTGCAAATCCTGGGCTTATCCAAGGTTGAAGTGGCCAAGCGCGTTGATTCGGCGTTGGAGCGTGTGTCGCTGTCAGACAAGTCCGACTTGTACCCTGGCGACCTGTCCACCGGCCAGCAACAGCGCGTGGGCATTGCCCGAGCCATCGTGCATCGGCCCGCCTTGCTTCTGGCTGATGAACCCACGGGTAACCTTGATCCACGTTTGGCGGCGGAAATTATGGGTGTATTTGAAGACATCAACCGGTTGGGCACCAGCGTGCTGATTGCCAGTCACGACCTGGCGCTGATCGCACGCATGCGCCACCGCATGCTGACCTTGCAGCGCGGCCGCTTGATCGGTGATGGGGAGGCCGCGCAATGAGTGCAACCCGCAGCCCCAAAGTATCTGAACGCGTGGCACCCAAGGCTGCCGACCCGCAGCCACCGAAGAAAAAACGTGACGAAGACGATGGCCCGACGTTTGGCATGTTGTTCCATGCTTGGGTGGAAGCGCACCGCGCCAGCCTGCTCGACAGCCTGAAGCGCTTGGGCAAGCAGCCGATCGGCAGCTTCTTTACATGCCTGGTGATGGCCGTGGCCTTGAGCTTGCCCATGGGTTTGTCATTGTTGCTGAACAATGTCGAGCGGTTGGGTGGGTCTTGGCAGCGCGCGGCGCAGATTTCGCTGTATTTGCAAATGGATGCCAGCAATGCTCAGGGTGAGCAGTTGAGTCATCAGATAAAAGGTATGCCGGGCGTCGCGGATGCTGAATTTATCAGCCGCGAAAAAGCCCTCGAAGAGTTCCAGCAGCAGTCTGGGCTGGGCGAAGCGCTCAAGGAGCTACCGGATAACCCGTTGCCGGGCGTGGTGCTGGTGACCCCTGAAGAGGTCGATAAAACCGCCCTTGAGAGCCTTCGCGAGCGCCTTGCCGAGTTGCCAAAGGTGCAACAGGCGCAACTTGATCTAGTCTGGGTCGAGCGCCTGGCTGCGATTCTGAAATTGGGCGACCGTTTTGTGTTTGGTTTGACGGTGTTGCTGGTGTCGGCTTTGCTGTTGGTGATTGGCAACACCATTCGCCTGCATATTGAGAATCGGCGCATTGAGATCGAGGTCATCAAGCTGGTCGGGGGTACCGACAGCTATGTGCGTAGGCCGTTTCTGTACATGGGCGCGCTCTATGGATTGGGTGCCGGTATGCTTTCCTGGGGGGTTTTGGCCTTCGGTTTGAACTGGCTCAACGACGCGGTCGTCGGCTTGGCGGGGCTGTATGGCAGTAATTTTGCCTTGGCTGGCGTGCCGGTCGCCGATGGTCTGTCTCTATTGCTTGGCGCGGTGCTGTTAGGGTATATCGGTGCATGGATTGCAGTAGCGCGTCACTTACGTGAGCTTTCGCCCAAGTAGTTCCTTTTTGCCTGTTGACCTTTTCAGCTTTTACGGGAACTTTCCTTATCATTCCCGGTCAACTTTCGCAGTGCTGAATAGCACGAGTATGTAAGACGGAGGTTTTTTCGTATGACCACTTCTTTGCAACCTGCGTATGCGTTGGTTCCTGGTGCGAACCTTGAGGCCTACGTCAATACGGTGAACAGCATTCCACTGCTGACGCCAGAGCAGGAGCGTGAACTGGCCGAGAGTCTCTACTATGAGCAGGATCTTGGAGCGGCTCGGCAGATGGTGCTCGCTCACCTGCGTTTTGTTGTGCACATTGCCCGCAGTTATTCGGGCTATGGCCTGGCTCAGGCTGATCTGATCCAGGAAGGCAATGTTGGCCTGATGAAGGCGGTCAAACGTTTCAACCCTGAAATGGGTGTGCGTCTGGTGTCGTTCGCCGTGCATTGGATCAAGGCAGAAATTCACGAATTCATCCTGCGTAACTGGCGCATCGTGAAAGTCGCCACCACCAAGGCCCAGCGCAAACTGTTTTTTAACCTGCGCAGCCAGAAAAAACGTTTGGCCTGGCTGAACAACGATGAAGTGCATCGCGTGGCTGAGAGCCTTGGCGTAGAGCCGCGTGAAGTGCGCGAGATGGAAAGCCGCCTGACGGGCCATGACATGGCCTTCGACCCGGCGGCAGAAGCGGACGATGACAGTGCATTCCAGTCGCCGGCCAATTATCTGGAAGACCACCGTTACGACCCGGCGCGTCAACTGGAAGATGCTGACTGGACCGATAACTCCACCAGCAACCTGCATGAAGCGCTCGAAGTGCTGGACGACCGCAGTCGCGACATTCTGTATCAGCGCTGGCTGGCTGAAGAGAAAGCCACGCTGCACGACCTGGCACAGAAGTACAACGTGTCTGCAGAGCGGATTCGCCAGCTTGAAAAAAGCGCGATGAACAAGCTCAAACTGTCGATTGCCGCTTAACCCGGCCCGATAAAAAAACGCCCCGATCTCAGACCGGGGCGTTTTTGTTTGTGGCCTGCGTAGGAGCTAGCTGGCTTGCGATCTTTTAAAAGATCAAAAGATCGCGAGCAAGCTCGCTCCTGCGGGGTTGCAGGGTTACTGCGCCCACGGCTTGTCGCTGCGTGAGGTGTTCAGGGTGGTGAGGTAGCTGTCGCCGCCCAACTGGCGCATTTGCTGGCGAATCCAGCTGGCGCGGCGGCTGATGTAGGGGCTGGGGTGGCTGGCACTCCAACTGCGCGGGTTGGGCAACACCGCAGCCAATTGGCTGGCTTGCTGGGCTGAAAGCCTGGCGGCACTGACGCCAAAGTGATGTTGCGCAGCGGCTTCGGCCCCAAATACCCCTTTGTCCCATTCAGCACTGTTGAGGTAAACCTCAAGAATCCGTTGCTTGGGCCAAAGCAGTTCAATCAGCCCGGTGAACCAGGCTTCCAAGCCTTTGCGCAGCCAACTGCGACCAGACCATAAAAACAAATTTTTCGACACTTGTTGGCTAAGGGTGCTGGCTCCGCGAACCGTACCACCCTGCTCGTTATGGGCAAAGGCGGCGCGGATGGCACCAAAATCGAAGCCCCAATGTTCGGCGAACTTCTGGTCCTCGCCGGCAATGACGGCAATTTTCAGGTCATTGGATATGTCATCCCACGACCGCCAACTGCGTTGCAGGTCAATCGGCTCGCCGTCGAGCCACGACTCGACCTTACGCTCGACCATCAGCGCGGTGCCCGGTGGTGGCACCCAGCGAAAGATCAGCACTAACACAATGCTGGCCGCCACGAACCACAGCAGGGCTTTAAGGACGCGATGTAGGAGATTACGCAGCATAGATGGCTTGGCCGAACCCGTTGAGCGGGCCATTATACAGACCCTGCGCTATTCGATGACCCTGAAGGGAGTGAACCATGTTGCGCGTTTTTCTGATGCTGACCGCCTTTTTCGGTTTTACCGGTGTTGCTCTCGGTGCCTTTGCGGCACACGGCTTGAAAGGCCGTTTGAGCGAACAGTATCTGGCTATTTTTCATACAGGTGTGACCTACCAGTTGGTGCACACCCTGGCCCTGCTGGGCGTAGCGCTGCTCGCCACCCACCTCCCAGGGCGGTTGATGACATGGGCCGGTGTGTGTTTCGCGCTGGGGATCGTGCTGTTTTCCGGCAGCCTGTACCTGCTGACGCTGACGGGCATCAGTAAGTTGGGGATCATCACGCCCTTTGGCGGCCTGGCCTTTTTGGCCGGTTGGTTCTGCCTGGGACTGGCCGCTTGGCGCGTGAGCTGAGCGCACAGGATGAATGGCTTGGGTCGGCTTGAGGGATCGGGCTAGAATGCTGGCCCCTAAAAACGAAGGCAGCGTCGCGCATGCGCATTCAGTTGAACGGTGAACCCTTTGAACTGCCCGACGGCGAAACCGTCGCGGCATTGTTGGCACGCCTGGATTTGACCGGCCGTCGCGTTGCTGTGGAGTGCAATCAGGACATCGTCCCGCGCAGCCAGCACGCCGAAACCGTCCTTGTTGAAGGCGACCAGGTCGAAGTGGTGCATGCCATCGGTGGTGGCTAGGGCCTGACTTCGCCGTTCACACCCGCCCCATTGTGCACACCATTTTTAAGAGGATTCCCGATGAGCAACGTTCGCAGCGACAAGCCTTTTGTGTTGGCCGGCCGTACTTACCAGTCGCGTCTGCTGGTTGGCACCGGCAAGTACCGTGATATGGAAGAAACCCGCCTGGCCATTGAAGCCTCGGGCGCTGAAATCGTGACCGTTGCTGTGCGTCGTACCAACATCGGCCAGAACCCTGGCGAGCCGAACCTGCTCGACATCCTGCCGCCGGATCGTTACACCATCCTGCCCAACACCGCCGGTTGCTACGACGCAGTTGAGGCGGTACGCACGTGCCGCCTGGCCCGTGAGCTGCTGGATGGCCACAACCTGGTCAAGCTGGAAGTCCTGGCAGACCAGAAAACCCTGTTCCCCAACGTCATCGAAACCCTCAAGGCCGCCGAAGTGCTGGTCAAGGAAGGTTTTGACGTGATGGTATACACCAGCGATGACCCGATCATCGCCCGCGAGCTTGAAGCCATGGGCTGTATCGCGGTGATGCCGCTGGCGGGCCTGATCGGCACGGGCCTGGGTATCTGCAACCCGTACAACCTGCGGATCATTCTGGAAGAAGCGAAAATCCCGGTGCTGGTGGATGCGGGTGTGGGCACAGCCTCCGACGCGACCATCGCCATGGAAATGGGCTGCGAAGCCGTGCTGATGAACTCAGCCATTGCCAACGCCCAGCACCCTATCATCATGGCCGAAGCCATGAAGCACGCCATTGTGGCGGGCCGTCTGGCGTATCTGGCCGGGCGCATGCCGAAAAAACTCTATGCCAGCGCCTCCTCGCCGCTGGATGGTCTGATCAAGTAAGAGCCCCTGATGACTGAACCACTCGACACCTCAACCCCGGAAGACGGCGACGACCGCCAGCACCGCCGCATCAAGAGCTTTGTGATGCGCGCCGGGCGCATGACCGAAGGCCAGCAACGCGGTCTGGATCAAGGCACGCCGCTGTACGTCCTGCCGCTGGCCGATGCGCCGGTCGATTACGACCAGGTATTCGGCCGCTCGGCACCGCGCACCCTGGAAATCGGCTTCGGCATGGGTCACTCCTTGCTGGAAATGGCGGCGGCTTCGCCTGAGCAAGACTTTATCGGGGTCGAGGTTCACCGTCCGGGTGTGGGCGCGCTGCTTAACGGCGTGCTGACCCAAGGCCTGACCAACCTGCGGGTATACGACTGCGACGCGATCGAAGTCCTGACTCGCTGCGTGGCTGACAACAGCCTCGATCGCCTGCTGTTGTTCTTCCCGGACCCGTGGCACAAGAGCCGTCACCACAAGCGCCGCATCGTCCAGGCATCGTTTGCCGAACTGGTGCGTTCCAAGCTGAAAGTGGGTGGCGTGCTGCACATGGCGACCGACTGGGAACCGTATGCCGAGTACATGCTGGAAGTCATGAACGTCGCGCCGGGTTACCGCAACTTGGCCGAAGACGGCCAGTGCGTCCCACGCCCGGCCGAGCGCCCGGTGACCAAATTCGAACGCCGTGGCGAACGTCTTGGGCATGGCGTGTGGGATTTGAAGTTCGAGAAGTTGGCGTAAGTACTTATTAGAGTGCCGGTCTCCCCCTGCTTGGAGGCCGGCTTCTAAGCCAGACGTAACGTGATTGCCCCGATTGCAATCACGCAAACGGACACACAACGCACGACCGTGATGTGTTCTTTCAGAATCAGCCATGAGATGACGGCTGAGAATAAAATGGATGTTTCACGCAGCGCGGCCACGACGGCTACGGGGGCCTGAGTCATTGCATATAAGGCCAGCCCATAAGAAACCAGAGTGCCAAGACCTCCGACAGCACCCAAGTGCCAATTGAGCCGCAAATAGTCACGCGTCTGTGACCATTGAGTGAGTGTTGCCCAGCACGTAATGACTACGCCAGTGATCAGAAATATCCAGAGCGTGTAAGACGCTGGTGCTGCGGATAACCGTACGCCAATGCCATCGACTAATGTGTAGCCGCTAATAACCAAGGCGTTTAATAGCGCGAGCATTAAACCATCCCGACTCTTTTGCCCCCCGCTCCAGAGCATTATTAAAATACCCGAACAGATAATACAGACACCCAGCCAAGCAGGGCTGGATAAGGTTTCGTCTAGGAAAAGGGTACCGGCGAGAGCAACAATAAGCGGTGCCGCACCGCGCATTATTGGATAAGTTTGGCTCATGTCTGCAATACGATAGATCCTTGCGACCAGTGCAAAATAGACGATTTGCAGTGCTGCAGACAGCGCAATATAGGGCCAGCTTTCTGGACTTGGGGGAGGAAGAGCGGGCAGTAAAACAACAGCCCATAGCGCCGCTGAAGCGGTCACCAGCACCATGGTTAATACCGTGTTCTTGCCAGCTTTAACAATAGCGTTCCATGACGCGTGTAGAACGGCGGCGAAAAGGACTATTTCAAATACTGTTAGCGACATAACTAAGGCCCGTGACTTCGTAAATTACGGAAGTTTGTCTATTTCAGTAGAGTTCTTTAAGTTTGGCCATGGCATATGGGATTTGAAGTTCGAGAAGTTGGCGTAAAAATCGCTATTCCTTGTAATTACATGGACTCGCCCAAGCCGAGGCGTCTGTGCGCCACGGTGGCATTCTATTAGAAGCCAACGACAGCGAGGGCGAGTCCATGAAAAAGAATACGACGACCAATCAGTACGTGCCAAC
>Ga0308167_1000355_pt1 | contig 90288 bp, 85 predicted proteins | sample PhyCR1_2_FD_202138 | JGI IMG/M metagenome (GOLD analysis project Ga0308167, IMG submission 202138) | Phyllosphere microbial communities from UC Gill Tract Community Farm, Albany, California, United States - DLSLRC.R1 | ecosystem: Host-associated > Plants > Phyllosphere > Unclassified | place...
GAGAGCGGCCCAACGAAGGCGGCGTTTCGAGGGCACGATGCACCTTTCAGATTGCGGACAGGGCACACCCAAGTCTAGGGCAACCTCACACCTGATTCATGCCAACCACGCAGGTTGGCGGAGGGGTTCGGATCAGTGGAAGCTGTCTCCGCAGGCGCAGCTGCCTGCGGCGTTGGGGTTGTCGATCGTGAAGCCCTGCTCCGAGATCGTGTCCTTGAAGTCGATGGAGGCGCCGTCGAGGTACGGGACGCTCATGTTGTCGATGATGACCTCGACGCCGTCGAAGTCGACGGTCTCGTCGCCCTCGAGGAATCGCTCGTCGAAGTACAGCTGGTAGATCAGGCCGGAGCATCCGCCGGGCTGAACGGCTACGCGCAGACGCAGGTCATCGCGGCCCTCCTGCTCGAGAAGGTTCTTGACCTTCGTGGCCGCGGCATCGGTCAGCTTCACGCCGTGCGCCTGGGTGGTCTCTGCCGAAGTCAGTGTGGTGTCGCTCATGTCGCTCCTTGTGACGGGCCGCGCTCGCACGGCTGGTATCTCGATTTTACCCTCAGGCTCGCGGATACGGCTCAGATGATGATGTCGTTCATGCGCGAGAGCAGCAGAGCCTCGGTCGCGACCGCATGGCGGAACGTGTCGAGGTGCAGCGATTCATTCGGGCTGTGGGCACGCGAGTGCGGGTCCTCGACGCCGGTCACGAGAATCTGCGCATCGGGGAACTCCCGCACCAGATCTGCGATGAACGGGATCGAACCGCCGACGCCGAGGTCGACCGGCGGCACACCGTACCCGTCGCGCATCGCATCGCGGGTGAGGGCGACCGCCCAGCCGCTGGTGTCGACGAGGAAGCCGTTTCCCAGGTCGACGTCGGTGAAGGTCAGCTCCGCACCGAACGGCGCGTTCGCGCGCAGATGCGCCTCGAGGGCGGCATACGCCTCCTCCCCCGTCTGACCTGGCGCGACGCGCGCGCTCACGACCACCGTCACCTCGGGAAGGAGGGTGTTCGACGCCGCGGCGACGCTCGTCGCATCGATCCCGATGACCGTGACCGCCGGCTTGTTCCAGATCCGGCTGAGAATGCTGCCGCCGCCGACCGGAGACGTGCCAGGAAGAAGACCCGCTTCATCGCGGAGCGTGTCCTCGGTGTACTCCGGCGTCGGCGCGTCGCGCTCGGTCATCCCCTCGACGGCGACGGAGCCGTCCTCGTTCCAGAGCGTGGCGAGCATCCTCACCGTGGCCATCATGGCGTCCGGAACCGCTCCGCCGAACATGCCCGAGTGGGACGCATGGTCGAGGGTGCGCACGCGCACGGTGAAGCGCGCATTGCCACGGAGCGAGACGGTGAGGCCGGGGGTGACCGAATCCCAGTTGCCCGAGTCGGCGACCACGATCGCATCCGCCCGGAGCGCTTCCTTGTTGTCCGCGAGGAACTGAGCGAAGGAGCGCGATCCGTACTCCTCCTCCCCCTCGATGAACATCGCGATCCCGAGCTCGAGATCGTCGCCCACGACCTCGGCCACAGCGCGGATCGCGGCGATGTGCGCCATGATGCCCGCTTTGTCATCGGCGGCTCCGCGCCCGTACAGGCGTCCGTCGCGCACCGTTGGTTCGAACGGCGGCGTCTCCCACAGCGCGTCGTCTCCCGGAGGCTGCACGTCGTGGTGCGCGTAGAGCAGGATCGTCGGCTTGCCGTTGCGCGCAGCACGCGTCGCGAGCACGGCAGGCTGCCCGTGCTCGTCGGTGCCCGGGATCGCGGCGCGCAGCACCCGCACGTCGTCGAAGACCCCCGTCGCCGTCGCGAGCGCGGCGACCGCCTCCGAGCTGCGTTCGAGTTGCGTCTGGTCGAACGCAGGCCAGGCCATGCCGGGGATGCGGACGAGTGCGCCCAGGTCGCTCAGCGCGGCCGGGAACCCTGTGGCTGCGGCCTCGAGGACGGCCGGCTCGCGTTCGCTGGACAGATTCTGGTCACCGGGCTGGGCAGGAGATGTCATGCGAGTAATCTTAAGGTGATCCGCCTTCACTGAACCGAGGAACCTCGTGGCCACTACCCCTGTCCCCCCTTCGACGAACGACGACGCCGCCGAGACGACCGCGTCGGGCAAGGGACGCGCGACGCCGACCCGGGCCGAGCAGGAAGCGGCCCGCCGCCGTCCTCTGGTCGCGAACACCAAGGAGGCCAAGGCCGCAGCGCGCGCCGAGCTCAGCGAGCGACGCAACCGCGCGCAGGCCGGTCTGGCGGCCGGCGAGGAGAAGTACCTCCCGGCTCGCGACAAGGGCCCGCAGCGCCGCTGGGTCCGCGACTACGTGGACGCCGGATGGCACCCCGCCGAGTTCGTGATGGGCGTCATGGTGCTCGTCATCCTCATCTCGCTCCTTCCGGCCAACCTCGCCATCGGAGGCTTCGCGATCGCCGGCTGGGCGTACCTGGTCATGATGGCGTACCTGATCCTCGCGATCGGCGGCATGATCCTGCTGGGGATGCGCGTCAAGCGCAAGGTCGCCGCGAAGTTCGGCAAGGACCGCATGGAGCGCGGTCTCGGCTGGTACGCCGCGATGCGGTCGCTGCAGATGCGGTTCATGCGTCTGCCGAAGCCGCAGGTCAAGCGCGGCGACCGCCCCGCCTGATCCCCTGAATCATCGAGAGAGGCGCCTCGTGCTCTATGAGCACGAGGCGCCTCTCTTGTTCGTACGCGCAGCTTCTCAGCGTGCGACGAGGCCCCGGTTGATCTCGCGTCCCCAGAACGGACCGCGGTACAGGAACGCCGTGTAGCCCTGCACGAGCGTCGCGCCCGCTTCGAGTCGCTCCTGAACGTCCGCGGGCGTCTCCACTCCCCCGACGGCGATGACGCAGAACTCTGCGGGCACGGTCGAGCGAACCAGACGCAGCACCTGAAGCGAGCGCTCCTTGAGGGGCGCGCCGGAGAGGCCGCCCGCTCCGATGGCCGCGACCGTCGCCGCGTCCGTCGTGAGTCCATCCCTGCTGATCGTGGTGTTGTGCGCGATGATGCCGGCGAGGCCCTCGTCGACGGCGAGCTTCGCGATCGCGGCGATCTCGTCGTCAGCCAGATCGGGGGCGATCTTGACGAGCAGCGGAGTCTTTCCGGATGCCGCGCGCACCGCCCTGAGCAGCGGAGCCAGCGTCTCCACCGCCTGCAGTCCCCGAAGACCCGGGGTGTTCGGGGACGAGACGTTGACGGCCAGGTAGTCGGCCAGCGGGGCCAGCCGCGTCGCCGAAGCGACGTAGTCGGCGGTGGCGTCCTCGACGTCGACGACACGGCTCTTGCCGATGTTGACTCCGATGACCGTGTCAGGGGCGCCGCGACGCAACCGCGCGAGGCGCCGGGCCGCGGCATCCGCGCCCTCGTTGTTGAATCCCATGCGGTTGATGACCGCACGATCGGCGATCAGCCGGAACAGTCGGGGCTTCGGGTTGCCCTCCTGCGGGATCGCGGTGACGGTGCCGACCTCGACGTGGCCGAAGCCGAGCGCTGCAAGGCCGCGGACACCGATCGCGTTCTTGTCGAACCCGGCGGCGATGCCGAAGGGCGAGGAGAAGCTCAGTCCGAGTGCGTCCACCCGCAGCGACGGGTCCGGCTTCGTCAGTGCCCGCGTCGCCCAGGAGAGCGGAGGCACTCCGAGCACGCGGATCACCGCCATACCGGCGTGGTGGGCGAACTCGGGGTCGAAGCGCGACAGGACAGCGCGAAAGAGCAGCGGATACATCCCTGCCAGATTACCGGTCGGCAGGCTCCGGCTTGACGTGGTCGGCACGCAGATCCGTGATGGCGCTCTCGAAATCCTCGAGCGAGTCGAAAGCCTGGTACACGCTCGCGAACCGCAGGTATGCGACCTCATCGAGGTCGCGGAGGGGTCCGAGGATGGCCAAGCCGATCTCGTTCGTATCGAGCTGCGAGACACCTGTCTGCCGCACGGCTTCCTCGACACGCTGAGCGAGGACCGCCAGATCGGCCTCGGTCACGGGGCGCCCCTGACACGCCTTGCGCACGCCGGAGATCACCTTCTCGCGACTGAACGGCTCCATGACGCCCGAACGCTTGATGACGTTGAGGCTGGCCGTCTCGGTGGTCGTGAAACGCCCGCCGCACTCAGGGCACTGACGACGGCGCCTGATCGAGAGACCGTCGTCGCTGGTGCGGGAATCGATGACGCGAGAGTCCGAGTGACGGCAGAAGGGGCAGTGCATCTGACCGATCCTACGCGGTGAAACGCGCCTCGATCGCCTCGCCGTGCGCGGGGAGCACTTCGGTCTCGGCGAGGGCGACGACCCCCTCACGGACCTCGGCCAGGGCGGCCCGATCGTAGGAGATCACCTGCTGCGGACGAAGGAACGTGTAGGCGCCGAGTCCCGGCGCATAGCGCGCCTGTCCCCCGGTCGGCAGAACGTGGTTGCTGCCCGCCATGTAGTCGCCCAGACTCACCGGCGTGTGGTCGCCGACGAACACCGCACCTGCGCTCGTGAAGCTGTCGGCGGCGTCCTCGGCGTCCTCGAGGTGAAGTTCGAGGTGCTCGGGAGCGTACGCATTGCTGAACGCCGTGGCCATGGCACGGTCGTCGACGAGCACGATCGCGGACTGCGGTCCGTCGAGAGCTGCGGCCACCCGGGTCGCATGACGGGTCGCGCCGGCCTGCCGCGCCACCTCTTCGGCGACACGATCGGCGAGCTGAGGCGAGTCGGTGACGAGGACGGCCGAAGCCTGCTCGTCGTGCTCGGCCTGACTGACGAGGTCGGCGGCGATGAGACGCGGGTCGGCGGCGGCATCTGCGACGACGAGGATCTCGGTGGCCCCCGCCTCGGAGTCCGTGCCGACGACCCCGGCCACCGCCCGCTTGGCGGAGGCGACGTAGTTGTTGCCGGGCCCTGACAGCACGTCGACCGGGTCGAGTCCGATGCCGGCGACGCCGTGCGCGAAGGAACCGATGGCGCCGGCGCCGCCGATGGCGTACACCTCCGTGATGCCGAGGAGGCCTGCCGCGGCGAGGATCGTGGGGTGGACGCGACCTCCCTGGTCCGCCTGGGGCGGTGAAGCGAGCGCGATCTGCTCGACGCCCGCGACCTGGGCGGGGACGACGTTCATGATGACGCTGGACGGATACACCGCCTTGCCGCCGGGGATGTACACGCCCGCGCGGTGCACAGGCTGCCAGCGTTGGGTGATCGTCGCGCCGGCGCCGATCCGGGTGATCCGACGTTCGGGAACCTGGGCTTCGGAGGCGATGCGCACCCGGCGAATCGCCTCGTCGAGGGCATCACGGACAGCAGGCGCGAGGGTCTCGAGAGCATCGGCGATGTGCTGCGCGGGCACGCGGATCTCATGACCCGTGACACGATCGAAGCGTTCAGCCTGCTCGCGCAGCGCCTCTTCGCCGCGCTCGCGCACGTCCTCGACGATGCGCGTGGCGGTGTCGAGAGCCTCGGCCCGTGCCTGGGTGGCTCGCGGCACGGCCGCGAGCATGTCAGCCGGCGAGAGCGTGCGCCCTCGCAGATCGATCGTGCGCAAGATCAGCCCTTCGTGATGTCTGAGATGTCGTGCAGGTAGCCGATGCGACCGTCGTCGTGTCGGATGACATAGGCGCCACCGCGGTCCTCGATGACGAGCGCCCACGCATTCGGTCCGATTCGGAAGATGACCTCGCCGCGTTCGTCATGCACGTCCCGCTCGGTCGGCGCGAGGATCCAGAAGGGCTGCGGGGTCGAGTAGGCGTCCTGAGGGCTCGTCGCGGCGAAGTCCGAGTCGTGTTCGACGGCGGGGAACGCGGTCGTCTCGGGCGACGAGACATCGCGCGCGGTCGCACCGAGAAGCGACTCGATGCTTCCGGTGTCGGACACGATCTCGGGTTCCTGGCCGCGCGACCGGCGCGAGTACGCCGGGGTGTACTCCTCATCGGAGGTCGTCTCCTCGGTCCCGGTCCCCCCGCCCGACGCGTGGGAGGACAGCGGCACCTGCTCGGCGATATCGAGACGGGCGACCTCATCGGTCGCCTGCTCACGGGACAGTTCGACGTCGATCCCCTCCGCCGAGGGTGTCGTGTAGGCGGTCGGGGCAGCGTCCGTCGCGTAGGCCGTCGGTGCGGCGTCCGTCCCGTAGGCGTCCGTCACGTAGGCCGTCGGCGCGGCGTCCGTCCCGTAGGCGTCCGTCACATAGGCCGTCGGTGCAGCGTCCGTCGCGTAGGCCGTCGGCGCGGCATCCGTCGCGGCGGTGTGGGCCTCAGGAGCGACATCGCTCGACGAGGCGGGCGATGCGTACGACGCAGGTCGCAGGTCCGTGTCGGCCGAAGTATCGGCCTCGACGGCGACGGGAGCGTCGGCGCCCGGGGCGGCAGGCTCGGGGCGGGGACGCGCGATGACCGGTCGGACCGGATTGGCGTTGCGGTGCGCGAGCGTGACGAGTCGGCCCTGGAAGTCTTCCTTGAGGCCGGGCACCAGCGGAGCGAAGACCGTGAGGACGACGAGCGCGAGCGCTGCGAGCAGCTGAACGACGCCGTTCCAGGGCAGCCCGAAGACACCGAACTCGATCGCGAACGCGACGGCGTTCCAGAGTGCGCCGAGCCAGAAGACCGCTGAGACGGAGAACGCCACGGAAGCGAACTGGTCGATCCCCAGCGAGCCGACCCGGCGGATGCCGTCGGGTGAGAAACGGCGGAGGACCAGCAGGAACACGGCGACCGTCGGCACGCCGATCGGGAGGACCCACTGGATTCCGGCACCCCAGATGGACGAGTCCCCGACGTACGGGAAGAACGACGCGATGAAGGCGATCAGCCACACGCCGACGATGAGCAGCTCCCGCAGGGTGAATCCGAGGATGCCGTACTCCGGCGTCACCTCATCGTCATAGAGGACGCCGTCGTCATCGGAGAAGTCCTCGTCGAGAGGTGACTCGTCTGACGCCGACGACCGGTCTGCAGCTGAGTCGTCACTGTTCAGGAAGGGTGATTCCGTGCTCATGGGGAGGATCCTTTCGCCACGGTGCAGAGCCTTAGTCGTCGTGCACCCGAACGCGTCCCGATACTACCCGGTGCGTCCGTGAGGACCCATCGAGCGGCAGCGTCCGCTGGTGCTCAGCCCAGGCAGGTCGGCCCGAGCAGCGATTTGAGATCTCCGAACAGATCGGCCGAGACCTTGACCGGCATCGGCACGTCGAAGACCTTCGCCGTGCCGCCGCGGTGCACCCGCAGCACGACCTCGGTGTCCCCGTTGTGACGGCGCAGCACGTCGGCGAGCTCGTGCATCACCCGCTCCGTCGCCCTCTGCTCGGCGAGCACGAGCGAGAGCGGACCCGCGGCGTCGAAGGAACCGACATCCGGCGCGAACGCGGACTGCGCATGCAGGTTGAGTCCGTCATCGCGCTTCGACACCCGGCCGCGCACGGCGAGGATCGAGTCCTGCTGCAGGATGTGCTGGAACTCGGTGTACGTCTTGCCCATGAACATGACGGTCACCTCGCCGTTGAAGTCCTCGACGGTGATCATTCCGTACGGATTGCCACTGGCCTTCGCGACGCGATGCTGCACGCTCGTGACGAGACCGGCGACGGTGACCTGCTCACCGTCCTGCATGTCCTCCGAGTTGATGAGGTTGTGGATCGAGATCGACGCGTGCTTCGCCAGCGGCACCTCGAGCCCGGCCAGGGGGTGGTCCGACACGTAGAGCCCGAGCATCTCGCGCTCGAAAGCGAGCTTGTCCTTCTTGATCCATTCGGGGCGGGCGGGCACCTTGGCAGGCGGCGCCTCTTCCATTCCGTCGTACAGACTGTCGAAGTCGAAGCCGATCGCACCCTGTGCTTCGTTCCGCTTGCGATCCACAGCCGCCTCGACGGCATCCTCGTGGACTTCGAGCAGCGCACGGCGCGAGTCGCCCATCGAGTCGAACGCGCCGGCCTTGATCAGAGACTCGACCGTGCGCTTGTTCGAGACGTGCAGCGGGACCTTCTCGAGGAAGTGATGGAACGAGGAGAATCGCTCATCCTTGCGGGCCGCGATGATGCCCTCGACCACGTTGCTGCCGACGTTGCGGACGGCACCGAGCCCGAATCGGATGTCGTCGCCGACAGCGGCGAAGTACTTGATCGACTCTGAGACATCGGGCGGGAGCACCTTGATGCCCATTCGACGGCACTCATTGAGATAGAGTGCCATCTTGTCTTTCGAGTCGCCGACGCTGGTGAGCAGCGCGGCCATGTACTCGGCGGGATAGTGCGCCTTGAGGTAGGCGGTCCAGTACGAGACGACCCCGTATGCCGCCGAGTGCGCTTTGTTGAAGGCGTAGTCCGAGAACGGGAGGAGGATCTCCCAGATCGCGTTGACGGCACCGTCGGAGTACCCGTTCGCGTGCATGCCGGCTTGGAAGCCCTCGAACTGCTTGTCGAGCTCGGACTTCTTCTTCTTGCCCATCGCTCGGCGCAGGATGTCGGCCTGGCCGAGCGAGAACCCGGCCACGCGCTGGGCGATGGCCATCACCTGCTCCTGGTAGATGATCAGGCCGTAGGACTCGTCGAGGATGTCGGCGAGCGATTCGGTGAACTCCGGGTGGATCGGTGTGATCGGCTGCTGGCCGTTCTTGCGCAGCGCATAGTTCGTGTGCGAGTTCGCACCCATCGGACCCGGGCGGTACAGCGCGATGAGCGCGGAGATGTCGCCGAAGTTGTCCGGACGCATCAGGCGCATCAGCGATCGCATCGGCCCGCCGTCGAGCTGGAAGACGCCGAGCGATTCGCCGCGACCGAGCAGCTCGTAGGCGCCGCGGTCATCCAGGGCGAGGTGTTCGAGGTCGAGCTCCTCCCCGCGGTTGGTGCGGATGTTGTCGAGAGCGTCCGAGATGATCGTGAGGTTGCGGAGCCCCAGGAAGTCCATCTTGATCAGCCCGAGCGACTCGCAGGACGGGTAGTCGAACTGGGTGACGATCTGGCCGTCCTGCTCGCGGCGCATGATCGGGATGATGTCGAGCAGGGGCTCGGACGACATGATCACACCGGCGGCGTGCACGCCCCACTGGCGCTTCAGACCTTCGAGGCCGAGGGCGCGGTCGAAGACCGTCTTCGCCTCGGGATCGGTCTCGATGAGCGCACGGAACTCGCTCGCCTCCTTGTAGCGGGGGTGCGCCGAGTCGAACATGCCGTCGAGAGGCATGTCCTTGCCCATGACGGGCGGCGGCATCGCCTTCGTCAGCCGCTCGCCCATGCTGAACGGGAATCCCAGCACACGCCCCGCATCCTTCAGAGCCTGCTTCGACTTGATCGTGCCGTAGGTGACGATCTGAGCGACGCGCTCGGAGCCGTACTTCCTCGTCACGTAGTCGATGACCTCGCCGCGGCGACGGTCATCGAAGTCGACGTCGAAGTCGGGCATCGAGACGCGGTCGGGGTTGAGGAAGCGCTCGAAGATGAGACCGTGCTCGAGCGGGTCGAGGTCGGTGATCTTCATGGCATAGGCGACCATCGACCCGGCGCCCGAGCCACGGCCCGGACCGACGCGGATTCCGTTGTCCTTCGCCCAGTTGATGAAGTCGGCGACGACGAGGAAGTAGCCGGGGAACCCCATCTGCAGGATGATTCCGGTCTCGTACTCGGCCTGCTTGCGCACCTTGTCGGGGATGCCGCTCGGGTATCGGTAGTGGAGGCCCGCTTCGACCTCCTTGATGAGCCAGCTGTCCTCCGTCTCGCCGTCCGGCACGGGGAAGCGCGGCATGTAGTTGGCCGCCGTGTTGAATTCGACCTCGCACCGCTCGGCGATGAGCAGCGTGTTGTCGCAGGCCTCGGGGTGGTCGCGGAACAGCTGACGCATCTCTGCGGCGGTCTTGATGTAGTACCCGTCGCCGTCGAACTTGAACCGGTTGGGATCGTCGAGCGTCGAACCGGACTGCACGCACAGCAGCGCCTCATGGGCATCGGCCTCATGCTGGTGCGTGTAGTGCGAGTCGTTGGTGCCGACGAGCGGGATGTTCAGATCCTTGGCGAGCCGGATCAGATCGGTCATCACCCTGCGCTCGATGGAGAGACCGTGATCCATGATCTCGGCGAAGTAGTTCTCCTTGCCGAACAGGTCCTGGAACTCGGCGGCCGCCGCACGTGCGGCGTCGTACTGGCCGAGGCGCAGTCGCGTCTGGATCTCACCCGAGGGGCATCCTGTGGTGGCGATCAGGCCCTTGCCGTATGTCTGCAGGAGCTCCCGGTCCATGCGGGGCTTGAAGTAGTAGCCCTCCATGCTCGACAGCGAGCTGAGACGGAAGAGGTTGTGCATCCCCTGCGTGCTCTCGCTCCACATCGTCATGTGGGTGTAGGCACCGGAGCCGGAGACATCGTCGCTCTTCTGATCCGGGGAGCCCCATTGCACACGCGTCTTGTCGCTGCGATGCGTGCCGGGAGTCACATAGGCCTCGAGACCGATGATCGGCTTGACGCCCGCGGCGTTCGCCGCCTTGTAGAACTCGAACGCCGCGAAGGTGTTGCCGTGATCGGTCACGGCGATGGCCGGCATGTCGTAATCTGCCGCCGCCTGCGTCATCGCCGCGATCTTCGCCGCCCCGTCGAGCATCGAGTACTCGCTGTGCACGTGCAGGTGGACGAAGGAGTCGGATGCCATGCCTTCGAGTCTACTTTCGGCATCCGACATCGAGCGTCGCCGCACCTGCCGCTCCGGGGTCCCGCATCGCTTCAGGGGAGCGAGTCCACGACGCTCACGGTGAAGACGTGCCTCTCGTCTGCCAGGGAGGCGGGGATCAGCGAAGAGGCGACGTCGAGCACCGCGGTCGTCTCCGTGACGAGCCCCGTGGTCGTGTCGATCGTGATCGAGCGCCGCTGAACCGCTGGCTGACCCGACAGAGCCTCTGTCGACGCCGAGAACCGCAGCGTCGCCGAGGTCGCATCGGTGGACACGATCTCAGACCCGGGAAGCATGCTGAGGGCGTCGTACATCGTCGCCCGCTCAGCCCCCGACCCCATGTTGTACGACAGAAGCTCGATGAGGACCCACCCGACCTTGTAGTCCTGATCGCCCGCGACGATCCCCTGATTCTCTCGGATCCACGCGATGAGCGCCGCCGGGTCCGTGGGCATCGCCGAGAAGAACGCCACGAGCCCGTACCCGTCCGGGGTGGCCCAGGGTGCTGACGGCCCGTTCGAGAAGTACGGATCGCCGCCCGAGGCCATCGCCTCCTTGTGCGCCTGGGCGAGCGCCGCGGCGTCCGGCCCGAAGGTGTCGCTCACCGTCCAGGGCTGATCGGTGGCGAAGAACCACTGCTGCGTCGGGTCGGCCGGCGCATAGGAGTTCCAGGAGGAGCTTCCGCGCCAGGCGTTCTGAGCGTTCGACCGATCCGCCTGATACTGCCCGCCGTTCGGATCGGGCTGGTGATAGACGATCTGCTCCGACTGCGTGTGCACGCGCAGGTACTGTCCCGGTGCCAACGTCAGGCCGGTGAACGACCGAGCCGCAGTCGCGGCGGCGCCGAAGGCCCCCGCAGCCGTCATCGGCTCCTGTGTCGGCGCGGGCGTCGGCGACGGCTTCAGCGTCTGTCCTGGCTCCCGCGTCGGAACGGCCTCGATCACGGGCTTCGGCTGTTCGGTGAGTCCCGTGATCACCAGCACGCCCGCCGTGGCCGCCAGTGCGGCGCCCACGAGCACGCCGGCCACGAGCCGCTTCGGTGCGGCAGGGCGAGCGGACACCGAGGTCTTCCCCGCGGCGATCTCGCTCATCAGTCGAGCGCGGGCCGAGTCGAGATGCGAGTCCACACCATCGACATCCGGCTTGGTCTTCTGAACCTTCTCAAACACGTCCACGGACTTCTCCTTCCTGCTGCATCTCGAACGAACGGGCCTTTCGCGCCGGATCGAGTCGCGTGCGAACGCGATTCAACCGGGAGCGCACGGTGCCCACAGGCACACCGAGAGTCTCCGCGATGTCTTCGTAGCTCAGCCCCTGCCAGGCGTAGAGCAGAAGCGTCTCCCGATCCTTCGGGGACAACGCCGCGATCTTCTGCCGCAGGGCACGCACTTCGCGCTCGGCGTCCACGCGCCGCATCGCGTCATCGAGTCCACCGAGCGACGTATGGTCCTCCCCGACGACCGCGGCGAACGAGCGCCAATGCCGTGCCTCGACGGCTCTGTGCCGACGGATGAGCCGCGAGGCGATTCCGAGCAGCCAGGGAGAGGCTGAGTGCTTGCTCAGGTCGAAGTCCCCTCGACGGCGGAAGGCGACGAGAAAGGTCTCGCTGAGCACGTCCTCGGCGGCATGGGCACCCACGCGATATGTCGCGAACGCGTTCACCGCACGTGCATGTCGGTCGAACAGCTCGGCGAACGCCTCAGGCCGACTCAGCGACCGCCGGATGATCTCACTGTCTGTGCTCACACTATGTATTGCCTCTGACGTGCAGTCGGGTTCACGCTTTCTTCGATCCGTTGCGCGGATCTCGCAGATCGAGTCGCATGAGCACCCGCGGGAAGCCGTCGAGCGTCGAGCCGGTATCGGCCGCCTTCGCGAATCCGGCACTCTCGAAGAGCCCCATCGTGCCGACGTAGGCCATCGTGAGATTCACCGTCTCGCCACGGTTGTCGACCGGATACCCCTCGATCGCGGGCGCGCCGCTCTTCTTCGCATGAGCCACCGCTCCGTCGATCAGAGCGTGCGAGATGCCCTGTTTCCGATGGCCTGGACGGACGCGGATGCACCAGAGCGACCACACATCGAGATCGTCGACATGCGGGATCAGTCTGTTGCGCGCGAAGCTCGTCTCCCTGCGCGGATGCACCGCCGCCCAGCCCACGGGTTCGTCGTCGAGGTACGCGATCACGCCTGGAGGCGGATCCTGGTGGCATAGCTCACGCACGCGCTCCGCTCGCTTATCGCCTCGCAGCGCCCTGTTCTCGGCGCTGCCGATGCGGTAGCTCAGGCAGAAGCACACGTTCGACGTCGGCTTCTTGGGGCCGACGAGAGCGGCCACGTCGTCGAAGTCGGTAGCGGGTCGCACCTCGATGCTCATGGGCTCAGTCTGACCCACACCGCCGACATCGACGGCGTCGATTCACTCGCCGCGCAGGATCTCCAGGGCACGTTCGAAATCCGCGGGGTACCCCGACTCGAACTGCACCCACTCCCCCGTCGCCGGGTGGGTGAAGGCGAGCTTGTGCGCGTGCAGCCACTGTCGGGTGAGTCCGAGCCGTGCCGACAGCGTCGGATCTGCTCCGTAGAGCGGGTCGCCCGCGCACGGGTGCCGTAGGGCCGCCATGTGCACGCGGATCTGGTGCGTGCGTCCGGTCTCGAGATGGATCTCGAGCAGCGAGGCACCCGGGAAGGCCTCGAGGGTCTCATAGTGGGTCACCGACGGTTTGCCGTCGGGAACGACGGCGAACTTCCAGGAGTGATTCGGATGCCGGCCGATCGGAGCATCGATCGTCCCCGTCAGCGGGTCGGGGTGCCCCTGGACGACGGCGTGATAGATCTTCTCCACCGTGCGCTCCTTGAACGCGTGCTTCAGCGACGAGTACGCCGTCTCGCTCTTGGCGACGACCATGAGCCCGCTGGTGCCGACATCCAGACGATGCACGATCCCCTGCCGCTCCGGAGCGCCACTCGTGGCGACCCGGAACCCCGCCGCTGCGAGAGCGCCGACGACGGTCGGCCCCTCCCATCCGAGCGAGGGATGAGCGGCGACGCCCGTGGGCTTGTCGACCACGACGATGTCGTCATCGTCGTAGACGATTCCGAGTTCCGGAACCGCGATCGGGATGATCCGCGGCTCCTCCTTCGGCTGCCACTCCACCTCGAGCCACCCTCCGCCGCGCAGGCGATCGGACTTGTCGAGCGTCACCCCGTCGACGCGCACGCCGCCCGCCGAGGCGACCTCGGCGGCGAAGGTGCGCGAGAAGCCCAGCATCTTCGCGAGTGCCGCGTCGACGCGCGTCCCGTCCAGCCCGTCAGGAACGGGGAGGGTGCGGAATTCCATGCTCAGCGTCCGTCCGCGGCGGCGGCATCCGGAGAGGCGGTACCCGGGCGAGAGGTCTCGCCTCCGGTCTCCTCGGCCAACGCGGCAGCCTCGGCTTCGTCATCGGTCTCCACAGGAGCGTGGTCACGCTCCCGGGTGCCGTCGAAGCGGAGTCCCAGCACGACGAGCAGCGCGACCGAGATCATCCCGGTGACGATGAAGATGTCGGCGACGTTGAAGATCGCCGGCATCATCCACGGCATCGAGATCATGTCGACCACGTGCCCCATGGGGAAACCAGGATCGCGGAAGAGACGATCGGTGAGGTTTCCGAGCACTCCACCGAGCAGGCAGCCTAGGACGACGGCCCAGAGGCGTGACTGAAGACCCAGGGCCTTCCACACGATCACACCGGCCACCACCGCCAGAGCGATGGTGAAGATCCATGTGACATCGGATCCGAGCGAGAACGCTGCGCCGGGGTTGCGCACGTAGTACAGCTGAAGGAACTCACCGAGCACCGGCACCGGCTGCTGGAGCGGCAGGTTCTCGGTCGTGAGGTACTTCACAAACTGATCGGCGGCCAGCACGATCGCTGCGAGAACCGCAACTATCGCGCCGGCCGCCGACCGACGAAGGGGACGGCGTCCTGGCAAAAGGACGACCTACAGTCCGATCGCGGAAACCGGAGTCGAGTCCGTCGACGCCGACTTCTCGTCGAGATCGCGGAGCTGACCCTCGATGTAGCCGCGCAGCTGCGAGCGGTAATCGCGCTCGAAGTTGCGGAGCTCGGTGATCCGGGCCTCGAGGGCGTTGCGCTCGCGCTCGAGACGAGCCGACTCTTCGCGCTGCTTGGCCTCGGCCTCCGTGCGGATGCGGTTGACCTCGCCTTCGGCCTCGGCGATGAGCTGGGCACGCTTGGCCTCACCCTCGGCGACGTGCTCGTCGTGAAGGCGCTGAGCGAGCTCGATGATGCCGGCGGTCGCAGTCGCCGAACCCGACGGAGCGGGCTCCGCGGGAGCAGCAGCAGGCGCAGCGGCCTCTTCGACCACGGCGGCGGGCGCCTCTGCAGCGGCTGCGGGAGCGGCCGGTGCATCGCCGGACTCGTACGCGGCCAGCTTGGCCTTGAGTTCGACGTTCTCTTCGAGGGCCTTGCGCCACTCGATGACGATCTCGTCGAGGAAGTCGTCGACCTCGTCCGGGTCGAAGCCGTCCTTGAAGCGGACGTGCTGGAACTGCTTGGTGACGACGTCATCCGGGGTAAGTGCCATGGTGGCTCCTTCGATGAGTTCGGTTGCCAGTTTGGAATGGCGTGGTCGAGATTCGGCGCGAACCCGGGGCGCGCACCTGGGAGCCAAGCATAGTCCCCGAGCCTGTCAGTCGCGATCCCGCGACACTCCAGAGCGCCGAAGTCCCAGGGGTCTCAGATGAAGCTTCGGACGACACTCATCAGGATCAGCACGATCAGGATGGTGATCGAGAAGCCGAAATCCAGGGAGAGCGAGCCGATTCGCAGAGGAGGGATGATCCGCCGGAAGAACCGGACGGGCGGATCGGTCACCGTGTAGACGAGCTCAGCCGCGACGAGTCCGGCGCCCTTCGGTCGCCACTCCCGATTGAACATCGGGATGTAGCTGAGAATGAGTCGGGCGAAGAGCACCAGCAGGTACAGCAGCAGAGCCAGATGTACGATGCTGGCGACGATGGAGACGACGAACCCCACGGTCTACGACTGGTCGAAGCCCGCGGACTCGGCGTCCGCGTGCGCGATTCCCCCGTGACCCGAGACCGCGATGTTCTCCGGCGACAGGAGGAAGACCTTCGACGTGACCCGCTCGATGCGGCCGTACAGGCCGAGCGAGAGTCCGGAGGCGAAATCGATCAGACGGCGGGCGTCTGCGTCGCTCATCTGCGAGAGATTGATGATGACCGGCACACCCTCGCGGAAGCTCTCCGCGATGAGCTGAGCATCGCGATACTGCTTCGGGTGCACGGTGAGGATCTCGTTCACTGCCCCTCCTGCGGGCTGGCGCACGGCGACGGGGCGCCGTAGCGGGGTCACGGGCGCGGGAGCGGGCTCCTCGCGTTCGCGCTCGCGGTGCGAGCGGGCCGGGGTCGGCTCCTCCTCGTAGACCTCTTCCTCGTCAGCGAGGCCGAGATACACCATGGTCTTCTTCAGCGGGTTACCCATCGTGTCCTCCGGTTCGAACGTGTCGGGTTGGTCTGTTCACAGGTTAACCCCGGTCGGGGCGGGGTCCCGTGATTGCGGAGCCGATCCGCAGGTGTGTCGCGCCGGCCTCGATGGCCTCGACGAAATCGCCCGTCATCCCTGCGGACATCCAGGTCGCCGACGGCTCGACGGCGCGCACGCTCTCTGCGATCGAGTGCAGGCGCGCGAACGCGGAAGCGGGTTCCTCATCGAGCGGCGCGACCGCCATCACACCGCGAAGCCGCAGCGAGGGCAGCGTCATGATGTGCTCGGCGAGAGAGGCCGCCTCGGCGGGCGCGACGCCGCCGCGTCCGTGATCATCGGTGAGATTGACCTGCACGAGCACGTCGAGAAGGTCATCCCCGTCGGCCGCCCGATGCAGTGCGTCGGCCAGCCGGTCGCGGTCTACCGAGTGCACGGCATCCGCGCTGCGGCGGATCGCACCGGCCTTATTGGTCTGCGCCTGCCCGATGAAGTGCCACCGGAGGTCGAGGTCCGTCAGCTCGGCGGTCTTCGACGAGAGCTCCTGCTGGCGGTTCTCCCCCACGTCGCGCACACCCAGCGCGTGCAGCTCGCGAACGAGCGACGACGGGTGGAACTTGGTCACGACGATGCGGGAGATCTCCGCCGGGTCCCTGCCGGCCAGGCGCGCGGCGTCGGCGATCCGATGATCGATCGCCGACAGCCGCGCTGCCAGACCGGACCCGGCCTGGCCCTGCGCCTGCGTCACTTCAGGAATTCGGGGATGTCGATGTCGTCGTCCGCGAAAGCCGGCTCGATGCTCGTCGCCGGGACGCGCTGCTGCGGCTTCTCGGGCGCGGGCGCCTCGGCAGCGGGCTTGCTCTCCTCGCCGTTCGAGAGCGCCACCTCGGGCAGCGTGCTGGCCGCGGCGGGCCGCGAGACGACCATGGGGTCGAGGCGCAGCGAAGGCTCACCACTGTCGAAGCCGGCCGCGATCACGGTGACACGCACCTCGTCGCCGAGCGTGTCGTCGATGACCGTACCGAAGATGATGTTGGCCTCGGGGTGCGCGGCTTCCTTCACGAGGTCCGCAGCGTCGTGGATCTCGAAGATGCCGAGGTTCGACCCACCCTGGATCGAGAGCAGGACTCCGTGAGCACCCTCGATGCTGGCCTCGAGGAGCGGCGACTCGACCGCGAGTTCGGCGGCCTTGATGGCACGGTCGGCACCGCGTGCCGATCCGATTCCCATCAGCGCCGAACCGGCGCCCTGCATGACCGACTTGACGTCGGCGAAGTCGAGGTTGATGAGACCGGGAGTCGTGATGAGGTCGGTGATGCCCTGGACACCGGCGAGGAGCACCTGGTCGGCGGTCGCGAAGGCCTCGATCATCGAGATGCCGCGATCGCTGATCTCGAGCAGACGGTCGTTCGGCACCACGATGAGGGTGTCGACTTCTTCCTTCAGCTTCACCACACCGGCTTCAGCCTGGCTCTGACGACGACGGCCTTCGAACGAGAAGGGCTTCGTCACGACGCCGATGGTCAGTGCGCCGATCGACTTCGCGATGCGCGCGACGACGGGGGCTCCACCCGTTCCCGTTCCACCGCCCTCGCCTGCGGTCACGAAGACCATGTCGGCACCGGTGAGCGCCTGCTCGATCTCCTCGGCGTGATCCTCGGCGGCGCGACGGCCGACCTCGGGGTCAGCGCCGGCGCCGAGTCCGCGAGTGAGCTCGCGACCGACATCGAGCTTGACGTCGGCATCGCTCATGAGCAGCGCCTGCGCGTCGGTGTTCACTGCGATGAACTCGACTCCGCGGAGCCCGAGATCGATCATGCGGTTGACGGCGTTGACGCCGCCACCGCCGACGCCGACGACCTTGATCACGGCGAGGTAGTTCTGGTTCTGGCTCATGGCCGGCCTCCGAATAGTCGAGCCTGTCTGGGGTGAGATTCCGCGGGCCGAACCTTAAACCTCAACTAGAGGTGTAAAGTATTTCCCGGTATTGGTTTCTCTTGTTCGAAGGTAAGCGTCACGTCCCCGCGCACACGCAGCGACACGGGCGTGTCGCCCGTTTGCCGTCGAAACCTCAGCCCACGACCACCGCATGCGGCGATGTGACATCGATCGTCGACGCCTCAGGATTGCTGAGCAGCGTCTTCGTGAGCACTTCGCTCTTCATCGGGGAGTCATCCGAGCTGCCCCAGACGACCGTCAGCCCGCTGCTGAGCGTCAACGTCACGTCATCAGCTGTCGTCGCCCGCACTCCGGTCAGCAGCGCGCGCAGATCAGCGGGCACCGAGCGCACCACGAGACCCGCACTCTCGAAGGCGACCGAGTCGGTGCCGCCGTCGATGTCGAGCACCGGCTGTCCCGCCGGCTGATCGGAGGTCGTCGCCAGCGCGACGCCCGCGGCGTCGACGAGCGTATAGCCCGCATCCGAGCGGATCACGCCGACCGGCGTGCGCTCGACGATCCGCACCGTGAGATCGTGCGGCGGCTTCGCCTCGAGCGCATAGGTCTCGATCAGCGGGAATCCCAGCAGCGCGGCCTTGACCTCGCTCGAGTCGACCAGCGCCAAGGGGGTGCCCACCTGCTCGCCGAGGGCGGCCTCCACCGCCGCGGCATCCAGCGTCGTCGCGCCCACGACCGTGATCTTCTCCACGGCGAACAGCGGGCTGTACGCCGCGGCGGTGGTGCCACCGATCAGCAGGACGACAGCACCGACCGCGCTCAGCCAGATGATGCGACGCCGTCGGGAGCGCTGCGTGAACCGTCGGATCTCGGCCCGCAGCGCCTTGCGTCTCGCTCGCGCCGCCCGCCAGACGTCCCGCGTCGATGTCGGCCGCACCCCGGCATCCCCGTCGATGTCCGCACGGACGTCGGAGTCGAGGCCGACCGCCGCGGCCTGCGGACCTGTGCGTTCGTCCTGCTCGACGTCCCGCGCGCGCCCTCGCGTCGCCGGACCCTCCCGTCGCCTGGGCGTGTCCTCCGCGGTGCCCGCGGGAGGCGTGGGAAGCGGAGGCGGACGACGCATGCGTCAGACCTCGGTGGTCCGCAGAGACTCGAGCACCTGCGGGATGATCTGGTAGACGTTGCCGCAGCCGAGCGTGACGACGAAATCGCCGTCGCGAGCGACGGATGCCGTGTAATCGGCTGCCTGCTGCCAGTCGGCGACGAAGTGGACGTGCGACGGGTCGTGGAACGCCCCGCTCACGAGCTCTCCCGTGACGCCCGGGACCGGATCCTCGCGAGCACCGTAGACGTCGAGCACGACCGTGTGGTCTGCATACGTCTCCAGCACGTCCGCGAACTCGCGGAACATGTGCTGCGTTCGCGAGTAGGTGTGGGGCTGCTGGATCGCGATGATCCTGCCCGTGCCGGCGATCGATCGCATCGCCTCGAGAGCCGCCCGCACCTCGGTCGGGTGGTGGGAATAGTCGTCGTAGACGGTGACGCCGCGCTCGACGCCGTGCTGCTCGAGGCGGCGGACCGTGCCGGCGAAGCCCTCGACGGCCTTGGCGGACTCGGTCAGGCCGAAGCCCACCGAGAGGAGGACCGCGATGGCGCCTGCCGCGTTGATGGCGTTGTGCACGCCGGGCACGGCGAGCTGGAGGCGCACGCTCTCGGCTCCGGAGCTGACGGTGGCCGAGACGGGCCCGGCCGCCACGATGTCGGTCACCCTGACATCGGCGTCCTCCGCCTGCCCGAACGTCACGACGTTCGGGTGCGAGAGCCCCGCTCCCACTCGCAGGGCGCCGGCGTCGTCGCTGGAGATCACGACCGCCTCCGTGGCCGCGTCGGCGAACCGCACGAACGCGTCGTGGAACGCTTCGTCGGACCCGTAGTGGTCGAGGTGATCGGGGTCGACATTGGTGATCAGCGCGACAGCCGTGTCGTAGAGCAGGAACGTGCCGTCGGACTCATCCGCCTCGATCACGAAGAGCTCACCCGATCCGGTGGCGCTCGAGACGCCGAGCTGCTCGATCACGCCGCCGTTGACGAAGTTCGGGTCGGCTCCGAGCTGCTGCAGCGCGGTCACGATCATGCCCGTCGACGTCGTCTTGCCGTGCGCGCCGGCCACGGAGACCAGTCGACGCGATCCGATCAGCCAGTGCAAGGCCTGTGAGCGGTGGATCACGTGCAGCCCGCGCTGCTTCGCCGTGACGAACTCGGGGTTCTCCGGCCAGATCGCTCCGGTGTGGACGACCGTGTCGGCATCGCCGAGATGCGCCGCGTCGTGCCCGACGTGCACATCTGCTCCGGCGGCCGCGAGTGCGCGGAGGTTGTCGCTGTCGGCTCGATCGCTTCCCGAGACGCGGATCCCCGCGTCGAGGAACATCTTGGCGAGGCCGCTCATGCCGGATCCGCCGATGCCGATGAAGTGCGCGGAGGAGATCGACTCGGGGATCGGGAGGGAGAGGTCAGGTCTGATCATGTCGGTTTCAGTCTACTTTTCGGTGAGGACGATTCGGCGTCGAGGAGCCGTGTCGACGGTGAGATCAGGAGGACCGGAGGGCGCGATCCACGAGTGCGACGACGTTCTCCGTGCCGGTGCGGGTGCCCACCTGCTCGGCGGCGGACTGCATGGCCGTGAGCTGCTGCGGATCGTTCATGACGGGGATCACGAGGCGGCGCACCGCGTCGCCGTCGAAGGTGGCGTCGTCGAGAAGACGAGCGGCCCCGGCTGCCACGGCGGACGCCGCGTTCAGTCGCTGCTCCCCGTTGCCGACGGAGTACGGCACGTACAGCGCGGGGATCCCCAGGGCGCTGATCTCGCTCACGGTGGCTGCGCCGGAACGGGACACGATGAGGTCGGCGAGCGCGAAGGCGAGGTCCATCCGGTCGACGTATCGGCGCATGGTGTATCCCGGCACCTCGGGGTCGGCCAGATCACTGCGTTCGCCCGTGACGTGCAGCAGCTGCCAGTCGGCGGCCAGGATGTCGCCCCAGGAGTCTGCGATGGCCTCGTTCAGCCTCTGGGCCCCCAGCGACCCGCCGAAGACGAGAAGGACCGGGCGCGCCGGGTCGAGCCCGAAGTGCGCGGCGGCCTCATCGCGAGAGGCCGCACGGTCGAGCTCGATGACCTCTCGACGCAGCGGCATGCCGACCACCTCGCCGCCGCGCAGAGGGGTTCCGGCGAATGCGACTCCCGTGGCGGCGGCACGTCGAGCACCCAGCACGTTCGCGAGGCCCGGCTTCGCGTTGGCCTCGTGCACGACGAACGGCACGCGCTCGCGGCCTGCTGCCACGTAGGCCGGGGCGGAGGCATAGCCGCCGAAGCCCACGACGACGTCGACGCGGTGAGCGCGGATGTGATCGCGCACCTGGGCGACGGCGCGGCGGAACCTGGCGGGGAACAACGCGGCCTGCTTGTCGGGCCGACGCGGGAACGGCACCTTGTCGACGATGAGGAGTTCATACCCTCGAGCCGGCACGAGTCGGGACTCGAGCCCCTCGGCCGTTCCGAGCACCAGGATCGAGGCATCGGCGTCCCTGGCGCGCAGCGCATCGGCGACGGCGAGCAGGGGGTTGACGTGACCGGCGGTTCCACCGCCGGCGAGAAGGTACGTGGTCACCGTGTGACCTTACCCCGCCCTGCTGAAGGGGTCCGTGCCGCCGAACGACCCTCGGCGACGGGGATCGTGCGCGCGAACGACAGCAGCACTCCGCACGCGATGAGGACGGCGAGGAGAGCCGTTCCTCCCTGCGACATGAACGGCAGCGGCACTCCCATGACGGGGAACAGTCCGATCACGACGCCGATGTTGAACACGGCCTGACCGGTGATCCAGACGGTGATCCCGCCGGCCGCGACCCGGATGAACGGATCGGCGGTCTTGCGGATGATGTGGAAGGCACCGATGGTGAACAGCGTGAAGAGGGCCAGCACGACGATGCAGCCGATCAGGCCGAGCTCTTCGCCGACGATGGCGAAGATGAAGTCGTTGCCGGCGGCGGGCAGCCAGCCGTACTTCTCCTGCGAGTTGCCCAGACCTACCCCGAAGATTCCTCCCGACGCCATTCCCCAGATCCCGTGGATCGACTGGTAGCAGTCGCCGGTGTACGCCGACATGTCGGAGCACGTCGCCGTGATGCGACGCATGCGGTCAGGGCTCGTGACGGCCAGCGCGATGACGGCGACGACGCCGAGCAGCACCGGCAGGATGAACAGCCGGAGCTTCACCCCCGAGAAGAAGAGGCAGCCGAGCAGGATGATGACCAGCACCATCGCGGTGCCGAGGTCCTTGCCTGCGATCACCGTCCCGATCGCCAGGGCTCCCACGGGCACCACGGGGATGAAGACCTGATGCCAGGTGCCGAGCATGGTCTGCTTGCGCATCAGGACGTAGCCGATCCACAGCGCGAGGGCGAGCTTGAGGAACTCCGACGGCTGCAGGGTGAACCCGGCGATCATGATCCAGTTGCGGTTTCCGCCGTCCTCGATGCCGAGCGGGGTGAAGACCAGCAGCTGGAGCGCGATGGAACCGAACAGTGCCGGCCACGCCATGCGTTTGAGGAACGTGATCGGGAGTCGGGAGATCAGGAACATCAGCGGCACGCCGAGCACGGCGAAGATGCCCTGCCGAAGCGCGCCGTCCATCGGATTCTCGCCCTTCGAGACCGCGGTCGCGCTCGTCGCCGAGAGCACCATCACGAGGCCGAAGATCGTCAGCATCAGCGCCGCCGATGCGATCATCAGGAACTCGGTCGACACGGGGGTGAAACGACGCCCGAGCGACACTCTCGCCGCGAGACCGCGGGAGCCGGTGCTGCCGGGATCAGAGCGCGGGGGGCGTTCGACCTGCGTCATCGGTGCTCCCCCGGTCTATCCAGTCCCGCACCGCTTCGGCGAAGCGGTGTCCTCGATCCGCGTAACTGGAGAACTGATCGAAGGACGCGGCGGCGGGGGCCAGCAGGACTGTTCCCTCGCCATCGACGATTCCCGCGGCGATCTCCACGACGCGATTCATGACCTGACCAGTCTCGCCAGCATCCACCTCGAACACCGGAACCCCCGGCGCGTGTCGCTCGAATGCGGCGACGACGGCTGAGCGCTGGACTCCGATGACGACCGCCGCCCGGGCGGTGGTCCCGGCCGTGGCGACCAGCTCGCCGATGTCGACGCCCTTCAGGTCGCCGCCGACCACCCAGACCGCACCGGGGTATGCGCGGAGCGATGACGCGGCAGCGTGCGGGTTGGTGGCCTTGGAGTCGTCGACCCAGGTGATGCCGCGATGGCGGGCGATGACCTGGATCCGATGCTCGTCGAGACGGAACGACTGCAGAGCCGAGTGGATGGCGCGCGGCTCGACGCCCAGAGAGCGAGCGAGCGCACTCGCCGCCAGGATGTTCTGCACGATGTGCGGGGCGGCCAGGCCGGCGTCTCGCAGGTCGGCGACGGTCGTGAGCTCGAGTGCGCTGCTGGCCCGGTCGTCCAAGAACGCACGATCGACGAGCAGCCCCTCCACCACGCCGACATCGCTGGGGCCGGGGATGCCGAGATCGAATCCGATCGCGCGGGCACCCTCGACCACCTCGGCGTCCTCGACCATGAGCCTGGTCGCCTCGTCGGCCTTGTTGTAGACGCAGGCGACTCTCGTGTTGCGGTACACCAGGGCCTTCGCATCGCGGTACGCCTGCGCACTGCCGTGCCACACCAGGTGGTCGTCCGCGAGGTTCAGGCACACCGAGGCGTGCGGATACAGCTCGCCTTCGGTCTCGGAGAGTCCGAGGTACCAGAGCTGGTGGCTGGAGAGCTCGACGACGAGCACGTCGAAACCGGCGGGGTCGCGGACCGCGTCGAGAACGGGCACGCCGATGTTGCCGCACGGCGCCGCACGCAGACCTCCCTCGACGAGGAGCGACGCGGTCAGCTGCGTCGTCGTCGTCTTGCCGTTGGTGCCCGTGATGAGCACCCAGTCGGCCGGGGAGCCGTCGGCGCGGGCCACCTTGTCGCGCAGGCGCCAGGCGAGTTCGACATCGCCCCAGAGCGCGATGCCGGCATCTCGCGCCCAGCGGATCACGGTGTGCGAGGGAGGGAATCCCGGCGAGGCGATGATGACCTCCGGCGCGAACTCGGTCAGAGCTTCAGGGACCCTGTCCAGCGTTCCCAGCTCCAGACGAGCACCGATCACGGGCAGGAGCTTGGCATACTCCTCCTCCGCCGACTCGGTCAGCACCAGGACGTCCGCACCGAGTTCGGTGAGCGTGTCCGCCACCGAGAAGCCGGTCATGGACAGTCCGAGAACGGCGACGCGCAAGCCCGACCAGTCGGCGTTCCAGCTCGTCAGCGTCGCGAGCCTCTCGTCAGTCGACACGAGTCAGCCACTCCACGTAGAAGAGTCCGACTGCCGAGATCGCGAGCAGGCCCGCGATGATCCACATGCGGACCACGATCGTGACCTCGGACCATCCGCGCATCTCGAGATGATGGTGGAACGGACTCATCAGGAAGAGTCGCTTTCCGCGCGTGATCTTGAAGTAGGCGCGCTGCAGGATCACCGATCCGGAGGCCAGGACGAAGACGCCGGCGATCACGAACAGCAGCAGCTCGGTGCGGGTGAGGATCGCCATCGCGGTGATGACGCCTCCGATCGCCATCGAGCCGACATCGCCCATGAAGACCTTCGCCTTGGGAGCGTTCCACCACAGGAAGCCGATCAGGCTCGAGGCGAAGGAGGCCGCGATGATCGCCAGGCTGAACGGGTCGCGGACCTCGTAGCATCCGCCGAGCGCGGCGGTCTCGACACCCTCGCCCACGCACGACTGCTTGAACTGCCAGAACGCGATGAGGCTGTACGCCCCCACGACGATGACCCCGGCGCCGGCTGCGAGACCGTCGAGCCCGTCGGTGAGGTTGACGCTGTTCGAGGTCGCGACGCCGATGATCGAGATCCACAGCAGATAGAGCGCCCAGCCGAGGATCGCGGTGAACGCGAACAGGTTCAACCACGGGATGTCGCGGAAGAGCGAGATCGAGCCGGATGCCGGAGTCTGATCGAACGCGTTCGGGAAGTTCAGCGCGACGATGCCGAACGGGATCATCACAACGAGCTGCCCGATGATCTTGCGCCACCCCGAGAGCCCGAGGCTGCGCTGACTGCGCACCTTCATGTAGTCGTCGATGAAGCCCACTGCGCCGAAACCGACCATGAGCCAGATCACGAGAAGCGCGGACAGCGCGGGAGTTCCGTCTCCGACGTACGTGGCCGTGAAGTAGCCGACCATCGTGCCGACGATGAAGATGACGCCGCCCATGGTCGGCGTGCCGCGTTTGGCTTCGTGGTTCGGGTTCTCGATGGCCTCCGGGGTGCGGATGACCTGGCCCCAGCCCCACTTCCGGAAGAGCCGGAGGAAGACGGGAGTAAGAAAAAGAGTGAAGGCGAGCGATATGGCCGCCGCCATGATGAGAGATCTCACGAGAACAATTCTCCCAGACGATCGCCGAGGTGCCGGAGCCCTACGGAATTGGAGGACTTCACGAGCACCCGGTCGCCGTCGCGGAGTTCGGAGCGCAGGTACTCGAACGCGGCATCCTGGTCGGCGAAGAACACGGCCTCGCTGTCCCAGGATCCTTCGCCGATCGCGGAGATGAAGAGGCGGCGGGCCTCGGGGCCGACGACGACGATGCGCTGGATGTTCAGACGCACGGCGAGCAGACCGATCCGGTCGTGCTCCTCGCCCGCGGTCTCGCCGAGCTCGCTCATGGCGCCGAGCACGGCGACCGTCCGCTCGCCGGGACCAGTGATCTGCGCGAGAGTCCGCAGCGCTGCGGCCATCGAGTCCGGGCTGGCGTTGTAGGCGTCGTTGATGATGCGCACGCGGTCGCTGCCCATGGGCTGCATACGCCAGCGCTCCGCGATCTCGACCGTCTCGAGACGGTCGATCGCGTCGGCCGTCGAGACCCCGAGAACGCCCGCGGCGGCGATGGCCGCCAGGGCGTTGCCGACGTGGTGGGCGCCGAGCACCTGCAGGCGGAGCGGAAGACGCTCCCCCGCCGCGTCGATGACACACGAGGTGCCTGATGCCGTGACCTCGAGGTCGTGCGCCTGGACATCGGCCGCGTCGCTCTGACCGAAGCCGACGACCCGCATCCCGCGGGACGTCGCGAGCGCGCCCATCGCCGCGACGCGTGAGTCGTCGACGTTGAGCACCGCCGTTCCCGTGGGCCTCGCGGCGGCGACGAGCTCGGACTTGGCCTTGGCCGTCGCCTCGATACCGCCGAAGCCGCCCGCGTGCGCCATGCCGACCATCAGCACCACAGCGACGTCCGGCTCGACGAGTCCGGCGAGGCGGGCGATGCTGCCGGGCCCGTCGGCTCCGAACTCGCTGACGAGGAACCGCGTGCCGTGCGTGATGCGCAGCATGGTGACGGGCGCGCCCACCTCGTTGTTGTACGAGTTGATGGGGGCGATCGTCTCGCCTTCGTCGGAGAGGATGCGGGCGAGGAAGTTCTTCGTCGTCGTCTTGCCGTTCGACCCCGTGATCCCGACGATCTTGAGGTCTCCGGCTGCGCGAACGCGGGCGACGACCTCGCGGGCGAGATCGGCGAGGGCGACGATGACGTCAGGGACGACGATCTGGGTGATCTCCTCGTCGACCGGGTGCTCGACGATCGCGAGCGCTGCCCCCGCAGCGAGCGCAGCGCCGACGAACCGGTGTCCGTCCGTCTCCGCGCCCGGCTTCGCGACGAACACGGAGCCGGGGGCCATGGTGCGCGAGTCCGTGTCCACGACACCGTCGATGACGGTGTCGGCGGTGGCAGAACCGGCGAGGCGGAGATCACCCCCGAGGACGGCGGCGATCTCAGCAAGCGACAGGGCGATCATGACGTCTCCAGGCGCGGCGGGGCGCCGTCTATTCGAACTTCGGAAGCAGTGCGTCCATCGGGCTGGAGGACGGCATCACGCGGTAGGTCTTCATGGTCTGGGTCATCGCCTTCTGGAAGGCAGAAGCGGTAGCAGCAGACGATGTAACTCTAGTCGGCTCGTCGAGAGTCACCACCACGACGTACTGCGGATCGTCGACCGGCGCGAAGCCCACCATGCTCGTGTAGTAGACGCCCGACTTGTAGCCGCCCTTGCCGTCCGGGATCTGCGCGGTACCCGTCTTGCTGGTCACCCGGTAGCCGGGAACCTGGATGCGGTCGGCGTTGCCGCCCTGGACGGCCACGTTCTCGAGCATCCGCGTGAGGTCGGCCGCGGTCTGGGGCTTGATGATCTGCTCGGACTCGGGAGCACCCGGCGTGACCACCGTGCCGTCAGCGGCCGTGCAGGACTCGATCAGCGAGAGACCGATCTTCTCGCCGCCGTTGGCGATCGCCTGGTAGGCGCCGGCGAGCTGCGGCGCCGTGACCGTGAAGTACTGACCGAACGTGGTGGTGTAGAGCGACTGGTTGTCCCACTCGCTCGTGGGGTGGATCTCCCCCGAGGTCTCACTGGGGAAGCCGATCGTCGTCTCGCCGACGCCGAAGCGCTCGAGGTAGTCGTGACGGACGTCCGGGCTCACCATCGTGCCGAACTTCGACAGCGCGACGTTCGATGAATCGATGAGCGCGCCGGCGAGGGTGTACTGGAAGGTCGGGTGCACGAACGCGTCGTTGATCACGGCGCCGTTGTCGAACTTCTCGTGCGAGGAGGCCGACACCGTGGGACTCGTCATCGTCACACCGCCGTTCTCCATCACCGCAGCGGCCGTCACGGCCTTGAACGTCGATCCCGGCTCGAACGGGTAGGTGAAGAGCTTGCTCACCCACGTCTCGGGCGCTGAGGCGTCGAGATCGTTCGGGTCCATGGTGGGCCATTCGGCCGCGGCGCGGATCTTTCCGGTGCCCACCTCGACGACGGTGACGGTGCCGCCCTTGGCGCCCTGGGCCTGCGCCTCTTCGGCGATCATCTGCTGCATGTACCACTGCAGGTCGCTGTTGATCGTGAGCTGCACGGTGCCGCCGTCGACCGCGTCCACCCTGCTCTCACTGCCGGGGATGACGACGGAGTTCTTGCCGGTGCGGTACGACTCCTCGCCGTCCGTGGGGGCGAGGCACTTCTCGTCCATCTTCTCGATGCCGGCCTGCGCAGTGCCGGTCCCGTCGAGGTATCCGAGCAGGTTTCCCGCCACGGCGCCGTTCGGGTAGACCCTGACCTCGCGCGGCTTCATCACGAGATACGAGCCGACCTTGAGGTCGCGCAGCTCGATGTACTTCTCGGTGCTGAGGCCCTTGACCAGCGGCAGGTACTGCGAATCGGGGTTCTCGGCGAGGGCAGCGGCGACATCGGCACGCAGCTCGTCCGCATCCAGCCCCATGATCTCGGCGATGCGCGTCGACGCCTCAGCCCAGGGCAGTGGCGGCGGGTTCTTCTCGTCCTCCTCCAGGAGGCGGATGACCTGGGGGCTGAGCTGCGCGTCGTAGACCATGACGCTCTCGGCCAGCACGGATCCGTCGCTGTCGACCACCGAGCCGCGTTCACCGGGAATCGCGGTGCGGTGCGCGATGAACTCGAGCGACTGTGCGACGTGCTCGTCGGCCTTCACCACCTGGATGTCGACGAGCCGCACGACGAAGGCGGCCAGGATCGCCAGGATCACCGCGAGAGCGACGACCGTGCGTCGCCGGGGTGTCCGGGTGGCTCGTGTCGTCATGGACTCTCTCCGTCAGGTCTCGATGGTGGGTGTGGTCGTCTAGCGAGTGCTGGGGCTCGGGAGTCCGTCGGTGATCGCCGGCGGAAGCTCCTGCGCAGACTGCCCGGCCGCTCCGTCGGGCGCGGGGTCGTCTGCCGTGGAGGCGTTCACCGGCACGTCGTTCAGCAGGGAGTTGCTCACCGCGCCGGCGCCGTTCGGATCGATGGTCGACGAGCCGGTCGCGCCGGTTCCCTGGCCGAAGACGGCTCCATCGCTCAGGCGGAGGTAGGACGGGGCCCCTGCCACGACCATGCCCAGGGATGCGGCACTGGCGGCGAGCGACTGGGGAGAGCTCATCCCGGTGAGATCCTCCTGCAGGGCGTTCGTCCGCAGATCCAGTTCGTGCTGCTGCGACGTGAGGCCTGCCAGCACGAAGGAGTCCTGGGTGATCGCCAGCGAGAGGCCGATCTGCACGCCTCCGATGGCCATGGCTCCTGCGAGCGCCACCAGCGCGTAGGCGAGCTTCGGCTTGCGGCGGACGGGGGTTCCCGTCACCGGCTCGAGACGCCGACGCGGTGCGCGTTCGGGTGCCTCGGGGAGCGCCCTCGGCCTCGGCGCTGCGACGTTCAGACTCATGAGCTCTCACGCACTTTCTCTGCGGCACGCAGTCGGACGGGGATGGCGCGGGGGTTGCGAGCCCGTTCGGCGTCGTCGGCGAGCTCCGCACCCTTGGTGATGATGCGGAACCGCGGCGCGTGCTCCGGCAGCTCGACGGGGAGTCCCCGCGGTGCGGTGGAGGCCGCACCGGCGGCGAAGGCCTGCTTCACGAGTCGGTCCTCGAGAGACTGGTATGACATCACCACGATGCGTCCGCCGACCGCGAGCGCATCCATGGCTGCGGGAATCGCATCCGCGAGTACGTTGAGCTCGGTGTTCACTTCGATCCGCAGCGCCTGGAAGACGCGCTTGGCCGGGTGCCCGGCCCGCTGAGCAGCTGCGGGCGTCGCCGCCTGGAGGATCTCGACGAGTTCGCCGGAGCGCGTGATCGGCTTCTTCTCGCGTGCGGCGATGATGAAGCGCGCATAGCGTCCCGCGAGCTTCTCCTCGCCATAGCGCTCGAAGATGCGACGCAGGTTGCCTTCGGTGTAGGTCGCGATCACCTCGGCGGCCGTCACGCCCTTCGTCTGATCCATCCGCATGTCCAGCGGCGCATCTTTCGAGTAGGCGAAGCCGCGTTCGGCTTCATCGAGCTGCAGCGACGAGACGCCCAGGTCGAAGAGGATGCCCGAGGCGCCCTGAGCGTGCAGTCCGATCTCGTCATAGACCGTGTGCACCAGCGTCACCCGGTCACGGAAACGAGCGAGACGCTCCCCCGCGATGCGCAGAGCGTCGGTGTCCCGATCGAGGCCGACGAGGCGGATGTTCGGGAACCGCTCGAGCAGCGCTTCGGAGTGACCGCCCATGCCGAGGGTGGCATCGACGAGCACCGCTCCGTCCGCCTGCAGCGCAGGGGCGAGAAGCTCGACGCAGCGTTCGAGGAGTACGGGGGTGTGGATGTCGCGGAGGTTCATGATCTTTCTCGGGTGATCTCTGTATCTCGGTGACCAGGGCCCTGATCCCCCTCCGCTTCACGACCCGGCACCGGGGAAGTGTGTCGGGGCAGGAGCGGCGGGGCATCACAGCCGTGGTCAGAAGAGGCCCGGAATCACCTCCTGCTCGAGATCTGCGTAGGTCTCCTCGCCTGCTGCGAGGTAGGTGTTCCAGCTCTCCGCATCCCAGATCTCGGCGTGGGCGCCGACTCCGGTGACGATGAGCTCCTTCTGCAGCCCCGCGTACTGACGGAGGTGCACGGGGATGGTGATGCGGTTCTGACTGTCGGGCATCTCCGCACTCGCACCGGAGAGGAACAGGCGCATGAAGTCACGCGCCTGCTTGTTCGCGAGCGGCGCCTGGCGGATCCGCTCGTGCATCGTCTCGAACTCGGCCGTGCTGAAGACGTAGAGGCAGCGTTCCTGCCCTCGGGTGACGACGATGCCGCCACCGAGGTCTTCGCGGAACTTCGCAGGAAGGATGACCCGTCCTTTGTCGTCCAACTTCGGAGAATGCGTTCCCAGCAACATCAGCCATCACCCCCTCTCCGTCCGGCCAACTCGAGGTGCGCCCCACTTTACTCCACTTTCCTCCACAAACCTACGGTCAATCCCTGTCCAGACCGCTTTTGTGAGTGCGCGTACGACAAAGAGCCGCGGATTTCCGCGGCTCAAGGGCGGTGGAGGATGGTGGAGCGCGAGTGGAGGACGGAGCCCGACATCACGACGCAGCCCCGGGCCGGCATACGGGTCCGAACGCACGAAGGCCCGGATGCTCAGAGCATCCGGGCCTTCGTGAAGGTGTGTGGGTCAGTTGCCGTCTTGGCGGCGGTCCCATCGATCGTTCATGCGATCCATGAAGGACGCTGAGCTCTGCTGCTTCGCCGCGCGTTCGCGGGGTGCAGCGGAGAGGGGCTTGCGGACGGGGGTCACAGCGATCATGACGCCGCCGAGCATGGCGGCGAATCCGATCACTCCGACCACGACTCCCCAGACGTCCCCGAGGACGACTCCGACGATCAGCCCGCCCACACCGGCGAGGAGCAGAAGGGCTCCGTACACGAGGTTGCGATAGCTGAGAGCGCGGTCACCAGACGGCGCAGTGACGACATCGGCGTCGTTGTGGAGGAGATGGCGTTCCATCTCGTCGAGCAGACGCTGCTCCTGTTCGGAGAGTGGCATTTCGTCCCCCTCGGGTATTCGTCCGTCCATTCTACGCGCGGTATGCCGCTGCGGGCTAGCTTCAAGGGCCTCCGTTGGCTTTACGTATGCTGGGAGTCGTGCCGTCCCCCTCATTTGTCTCCGACGCCGTCGCCGCACGCCTGCGCCTCTTCCTCGACCGGATGCGAGGCGAGTCGGCCGAATACGGCCCGGATGCCGAAGGCCTGATCGACTCGGCAGCCGACGCCCTGGTGGGTGGCAAGCGCCTGCGGGCCCGTTTCTGCCACGCGGGATGGCAGTCGGTCGCACGTTTCCGCGACCGCGACGCCGAAGAATCGACGGGCCTCTGGGATGTCTGCGCGGCTCTGGAGATCTTCCAGTCGGCCGCACTGGTGCACGACGACCTGATCGACAACTCCGACACGAGGCGGGGACGTCCGGCGGCCCACCGCGCGCTCGAAGGCGCGCACGTCGCAGCCGGATGGCGAGGCGACCCCGCCGCCTTCGGCCGCTCGTCGGCGATCCTGCTCGGTGACCTGCTGGTGGCCTGGAGCGACGACCTCCTCGAGGAGGCGATCGAGCCGCTCCCCCATGCCTCGGCGGTCCGCCGCGAATACGGACGGATGCGCCGGGACGTCACCGTGGGCCAATTCCTCGACATCGCGGAGGAGTCCGCCTGGAGCGTCCATGCCACGGACTCGCACGTCGAGCGTGCGCTTCGCGTCGTCTCCCTCAAATCCGCGAGGTACAGCATCGAGCAGCCCCTCGTGCTCGGTGCAGCGATCGCGGATGCCGACGAGGACCAGCTTCTGGCGCTTCGCGAGTTCGGCCATCCGGTCGGGATGGCCTTCCAGCTGCGCGACGACCTGCTCGGCGTCTACGGCGACGCCGCCGTGACCGGCAAACCTGCCGGTGACGACCTGCGCGAGGGCAAGCGCACCGTGCTGGTCGCTCTGACGAGGCAGACTCTCGACGCGTCCGCTCGCACCCTGTTCGATGAGATGCTCGGCGATCCCGACCTCACCAGCGAGCAGGTCGCATTCCTCCAGGCGACGATCACGGCCTCCGGCGCCCTGGAGCGCGTGGAGCGGATGATCGACGACTATGCGCGGGAAGCAGATCGCGCTCTCTCCGGAGCGCGGCTCGACAACACCGCTGTCGGAGACCTGCGCGACCTCGCACGCGCTGCGACGGTGCGCTCGGCCTGAGCGCGAACCGCTCCAGAGACCTCGGTTCAGGCGAGGGTGCGGGCGACCCTGCGGACAGCACTCTTGTGTCCGGCCAGGAGCGCATCGATCGGCGAGCGACCGAGTTCCTCCTCGGGAGCGAGGAGCCAGTCGATGACCTCGTCGTCGGAGAAGCCTGCATCCTGAAGCACGATGATCGTGCCGCGCAGCGAGGGCAGCGGGTGGTTGTCGACGATGAACACCGACGGAACCGCGAACACGCCGGAGCGGCGCGAGCCGACGAGGTAGTGCTCGTCGATGAGCCTGCGCACACGTCCCAGGGCCTCGTCGAGGACCTCCACGAGGTCGGGCATCGTGAGCCACTCGGTGGCGGTGACGCCGGCGGCGCTCACAGCGTTCGCGGACGCAGCCTCGGGCTGCGAGGTTTCAGACGGGTTGCTTTCAGACGGCACAGACACGTTGCAACTATCTCACCTCTGAGCGCCGATCGCACTTTCCGCATCGGGGCTTCGGTTCACATCGGCACCATCCGCACCATCCGTCACTCCTGTTGACATCCGTTTACATCCGTGTCAGCGTGGGCGGACGCCGAACAAGGGGGATCCCCGTGAGAACGCCTGCCGTCGCGCGACGAACGCGCACTCTTCAGCTCGGGGTGCCCGCCGCCCTCTTGGGCACACTGTCTGCGGGGATCGCTGCCACCCCCGCATCCGCCGACGCGGTCTCGTCTCCGATCGAACGACTGCAGGCGACGCCGACGCGGATCGCGCCGACCGAGGCGCCTCCTGCCGTGTACACGGTGCGGCCGGGCGACACGATCTCGTCGATCGCGAACCGGTTCGGTCTGCGCACCGTCGAGGTCCTGGCTTGGAACGGACTCAGTTGGCGTTCGGTGATCTACCCGGGGCAGACGCTGTCGTTGGCAGGAGCGAGTGCCCCCTCGCCGGCCCCGGCCCCGGTCCAGGCGGCTCGGACGGCGACGCACACCGTCGTCGCCGGCGAGACCGTGTTCGGCATCGCGCAGAAGCACGGGACGAGCGTCGACGCTGTTCTCGCCGCGAACGGCCTTGACCGGTCGTCCGTGATCTACCCCGGCCAGCAGCTCGCGCTCAGCGGCGAGTCAGCTCCGTCGGCCGCACCACCGGCATCCCCCGCGCAGACAGCCGCCCCCGTTCCGACCGAGACCGGTGGCCAGGCGCACGCTGTCGCCGCAGGAGACACCCTGTTCGCCATCGCGAAGAAGTACGGCACGACCGTCGCGCAGCTCCTCGCGCTGAACGGCCTGGGTTCCGGAGCCATCATCTACCCCGGCCAGTCGCTGACCGTCGCGGCCGCTCCGGCTCCGGCTCCGACGCCCGCCCCGGCGGCGGCCACGCCCCCTCCCCAGCTGTTCGCGAACCTCGACGCCGAACAGGCCGCGAACGCCTCGCTCATCATCCGCGTCGGACGCGAGCTCGGCGCGCCCGACCGCGCCATCGCGATCGCTCTCGCCACCGCCATGGTCGAATCCAGCATGCGCAATCTGTCGTGGGGTGACCGCGACTCCCTCGGCCTCTTCCAGCAGCGCCCCAGCATGGGCTGGGGTTCGCCCGAGCAGGCGGTCGACGCCGACCGGAGCACCCGTGTCTTCTTCGGCGGCTCGTCGGACCCGAACGGGCCGGCCTCCCGGGGTCTCTTCGACATCTCAGGCTGGGAGAGCATGTCGTTCACGGATGCCGCGCAGGCCGTCCAGATCTCCGCGTATCCCGATCGTTACGGCCAGTGGGAGACCCAGGCCCACCAGTGGCTCGGTGTCCACGGGTGACGCGCTTCCGGGCAAACCCGCAGGTGCAAGGGGCGAGCCGCTCCCGGGGCTTTCAGGCAGTTCTCCATAGAATCTTGACGTGACGACCAATCAGCAGGCCGACCCCCTCATCGGGCGGCTTGTCGACGGTCGGTACCGCGTGCGCGCCCGAATCGCCCGGGGAGGCATGGCGACCGTCTATGTCGCCACCGATCTCCGCCTCGAGCGGCGCATCGCTCTGAAGGTCATGCACGCGCACCTGAGCGACGACTCCGCCTTCCAGAGCCGGTTCATCCAAGAGGCACGTGCTGCCGCGCGGCTGGCCGATCCCCACGTCGTCAACGTGTTCGACCAGGGCCAGGACGGCGAACTCGCATACCTGGTGATGGAGTACCTTCCCGGCATCACGCTGCGCGAACTGCTGCGCGAGCAGAAGCGGCTCACGATCCCGCAGACGATCACCATCATGGATGCCGTCCTCGCCGGCCTCTCCGCAGCGCACCGCGCCGGGATCGTGCACCGTGACGTGAAGCCCGAGAACGTGCTGCTGGCCGAAGACGGACGCATCAAGATCGGCGACTTCGGTCTCGCCCGTGCGACCACCGCGAACACGGCCACCGGACAGCAGCTGCTCGGAACCATCGCCTATCTCGCACCTGAGCTCGTCACTCGCGGCACTGCCGACGCCAGAAGCGACATCTACGCGCTGGGCATCATGCTGTACGAGATGCTCGTCGGCGAACAGCCGTACAAGGGCGAGCAGCCCATGCAGATCGCCTTCCAGCACGCCACCGAGTCCGTGCCGCGCCCGAGCGTGCGCAATCCCGGTGTGCCGGAGGAGCTCGACGAACTCGTGCTCTGGGCCACGGAGAAATCGCCGGATGAGCGTCCCGACGATGCGCAGCAGATGCTGGAGCGACTGCGCGAGATCGAGCGCGGGCTCGGGATCGCACCCGCCGTCGCCGCTGCGACGACGTCGCAGCGCTCGCAGGCCGACTCCGCGGACCTCACCAAGGTCATGCCGAGCACGATGGTCATCGCCGACCCGACCGCCCCGGTCACGGCTGCCGTCGACAACGCGACGCTCCTGCGTCGCCGCTCATCACGACGTCGCGCGCGCGGAGCGTTCCTTCTGACGCTGGTGCTGCTTCTCGCGACCGTCGCCGGTGGTGTCGGCTGGTGGTTCGGGTCCGGCCCTGGTTCACTCGTCGCCGTCCCCGGGGTGGCCGGTCTGTCGTACGACGACGCCGCATCGGCGTTGACTGCAGAGGGCTTCGTGCCGGTGCGCGGCGAGGAGAGCTCCATCGACATCGCCGCCGGTGAGACGATCCGTACGGACCCCGGCGAGGGCGAACGCCTCGACAAGGGCACCGAGATCACCGTCTTCGTGTCCTCGGGTCCGGCGTCGCACACGGTGGAGACCCTCAACGGCAAGACCGAGCAGGAAGCTCGCGACTACCTCGCGGACATCAGGATCAACGTCACAGAGACCTCCCTGGAGCTCTTCTCCGACGCCGAGGCCGGGCGCGTGATCAACGCCTTCGTGACGCCTCGCGACGGCGGCGAGGTCTATGCGTGCGCCGAGGGCTGCGAGCTGCGCGAGGACGACACGGTCGAGCTGTACGTCTCCGCCGGCGCGTTCCCCGATGTCGCGGGAATGAGCGTCGATCAGGCGACGAACACGCTGCGCGACAAGGGCGTCGAGGTCAACCCGGACTCGCAGTTCGTCTTCAGCGACTCGGTCGCGAAGGATGTCGTCATCGGCGTCACCGACCGCGCCGAAGAGGGCAATCGGCGCCCCGGCGATACCGTTCAGCTGATCGTCTCGAAAGGACCCGAACTGTTCCCCGTGCCCGAGGTCGAGGGGATGAGCCGCGACGAGGCCGCCCAGGTGATCCGGAATGCCGGTTTCGAACCGACCTGGAACGGCATCTGGAACGCGTTCCCCAACGACTTCACCGAGGTCAGCGGGTCCGATCCGGGTGCCGGCGCGCAGCGCCCGAAGGGCACCGAGATCACCCTCCAGATCCGCAGCAGCGCGTTCTAGGAGGCGGGCGGTTCCCGCCCCTATCGTCCGCGGCCGCACGCCGTCGGCCGCCTGTCGCAGCCGCTACACAGAAAGGGTCCTCTCCGACTACGGAGAGGACCCTTCTGTCTGATGGATCGTGGTCAGCGCTTCTCGAGCTCTTCGGCCACGAGGAAGGCGAGCTCGAGCGACTGCATGTGGTTGAGACGCGGGTCGCACAGGCTCTCGTAGCGGGTCGCGAGGGCGGCCTCGTCGATGTGCTCGGATCCGCCCAGGCACTCGGTGACGTCGTCACCGGTGAGCTCGACGTGGATGCCGCCGGGGAACGTGCCCACGGCCCGGTGTGCCTCGAAGAAGCCGCGGACCTCGTCGACGACGTCATCGAAGCGACGCGTCTTGTACCCCGTGGGCGTCGTGATGCCGTTGCCGTGCATGGGATCGGTGACCCACAGCGGCTGCGCGCCCGAGTCGCGGACGGCCTCGAGCAGCGGCGGCAGCGCGTCGCGGATCTTGCCCGCGCCCATGCGCGTGATGAACGTCAGACGGCCCGGCTCGCGGTCGGGGTCGAGCTTGTCGATCAGCGCGAGCGCCGTCTCGGGTGACGTGGTCGGACCGAGCTTCACGCCGATGGGGTTGCGGATCTTCGAGAAGTAGTCGACGTGCGCACCGTCGAGCTCGCGCGTGCGCTCCCCGATCCACAGGAAGTGCGCCGAGGTGTTGAACGGCGTGTCCGTACGGGAGTCGATGCGGGTCATCGGGCGCTCGTAGTCCATCAGCAGGCCCTCGTGCCCGGTGAAGAACTCGACGCGGGTGAGCTCGTCGAAGTCGGCGCCGGCCGCCTCCATGAACTTGATGGCCCGATCGATCTCGGCCGCCATGCGCTCGTAGCGCTGGTTCGCCGGGTTCTGCGCGAAGCCCTTGTTCCACGAGTGCACCTCGCGCAGATCGGCGAAGCCACCTTGCGTGAACGCGCGGATGAGGTTCAGCGTCGACGCGGCCGTGTGGTATCCCTGCAGCAGGCGGCCGGGATCGGCTCGGCGGGACGCCTCGGTGAAGTCGTAGCCGTTCACGATGTCGCCGCGGTAGGCGGGAAGCGTGACATCGCCACGGGTCTCGGTGTCGCTCGACCGCGGCTTCGCGAACTGGCCGGCCATGCGACCCATCTTCACCACGGGCATCGATGCGCCATACGTCAGCACCACGGCCATCTGCAGGACCGTCTTGATCCTGTTGCGGATCTGGTCGGCGGTGGCACCCGCGAAGGTCTCTGCGCAGTCGCCTCCCTGCAGCAGGAACGCCTTGCCGGACGCTGCTCGCGCAAGACGATCGCGGAGGTTGTCGACCTCGCCGGCGAACACCAGGGGCGGGAGCGTCGAGATCTGCGTGGAGACCTCGGAGACACGCTCTGCGTCGAGCCACTGAGGCTGCTGTTTGATCGGGAGCGAGCGCCACGCATCAAGCGCGTCGATGTGGTGCTGGAGCATGTGTCCAGCCTAGTGCTCGCGACGAAGCCGGGATGCCTCAGGAGCGCTGTGTGACGCGGGCCGGGAGCCGGTCCTTCACGGTCGATGCGTACACGTCGTCGTACTGCTGTTCGCCCAGTCGCTGGAGGGCGACCATGATCTCGTCCGTGACCGAGCGGAGGATGTAGCGATCGTTCTCCATGCCCGCGTAGCGGGAGAAGTCCAGGGGCTCTCCGATGACGATCCCGACCCGCACCACGCGCGGCAGGCGCTGCCCGATGGGCATCGCGGTGTCGGTGTCGACCATGATCACCGGGATCACCGGGACCTTCGCCTCCATCGCCATCCGGGCGATGCCCGTGCGGCCACGGTAGAGCCGGCCGTCGGGGCTCCGCGTGCCCTCCGGATAGATGCCGAGCAGGTCGCCGCGTCCGAGTACCTGCAGGCCGGTGTTGAGAGAGGCTTCGGACGCCTTGCCGCCGGAGCGGTCGATCGGGATCTGCCCCGTCGCCTTCATGAAGAACTTGGTTGCCCAGCCCTTGATCCCGCGCCCGGTGAAGTAGTCGCTCTTGGCGAGGAACGACATCGGTCGGTCGATCATCAGCGGCAGGAAGATGGAATCGGCGAAAGAGAGGTGGTTGCTGGCGAGGATCGCCGCGCCGTTCGCCGGGATGTTCGCGCGCCCGACCACCCATGGTCGGAATATCGCTTTGACCACGGGACCGATCGCCACGTACTTCATCAGCCAGTAGAACATCGAGGTGAAGTCTAGCGTCGTGCTCGGCATCCGCCACAGCCGCGGTCTCGCGAGACCCGATCGGCGACTGAGTGTCACCTGATATGCGACCGAGTGTCATGCTCTAGACTCGTGTGCAACCCAGTGCCCGACCGGTACCGAAGGAGCTGCCGTGGTCCAGTTTGAAGTCCCCGCCGTCGTCCCCGCCGACCCAGACGCGAACATCGCCGACCTGCTGGCGAAGCGCGTCCAGGCGACTCCCGATCGCCCCCTCTTCGCAGTGCCCGATGGCGACGGATGGCGCGACATCACCGCAGCCGACTTCGAGACTGCGGTCATCGCGCTGGCCAAGGGCTTCGTCGCCGCGGGCATCCAGCCGGGTGAGAAGGTGGGCTTCCTCGCACGCACGACCTACGAGTGGACTCTCGTCGACTTCGCGCTCTTCTACGCCGGCGCCGTGATGGTCCCGATCTACGAGACCAGCTCTCCTTCGCAGATCCAGTGGATCCTCGAGGATTCCGGTGCCATCGCCCTCGTGGTCGAGTCGCCGGAGCACTTCGCTCGGCTCGATGAGGTGCGCGGCGACCTCCCGCTGCTCCGCGAGGTGTGGCAGCTGCACCTCGGAGCGATCGATTCGCTGACCGCCCAGGGCGCATCCGTCACCGATGCCGAGATCGAGCGTCTCCGCAACATCGCCGTCGGTTCTGACATCGCCACCCTCATCTACACCTCGGGGTCGACCGGCCGCCCCAAGGGCTGCGTCCTCACGCACAGCAACTTCGTCGAGCTGTGCCGCAATTCCGCGACGGCACTCGACGCAGTGGTTCAGACACCGGGTTCCTCCACGCTGCTCTTCATCACGACAGCACACGTGTTCGCGCGCTTCATCTCGATCCTCAACATCCACGCCGGCGTGCGCACCGGACACCAGCCCGACACTCGACAGCTGCTGCCGGCGCTCGGGTCGTTCAAGCCGACCTACCTTCTCGCCGTGCCGCGCGTCTTCGAGAAGGTCTACAACTCCGCCGAGCAGAAGGCCGAGGCCGGTGGGAAGGGGAAGATCTTCCGCGCCGCCGCGGACGTCGCCATCCAGCACTCGAAGCTCGTCGAGGAGGGCAAGAGCATCCCGATCGGGACGAAGCTCAAGTTCGCACTCTTCAACAAGCTCGTCTACAGCAAGCTGCGTGAAGCCATGGGCGGCAGAGTCGTCTACGCGGTGTCGGGCTCCGCTCCCCTCGGTTCACGTCTGGGCCACTTCTTCCACAGCCTCGGCGTCGTGATCCTCGAGGGATACGGTCTCACCGAGACGACTGCTCCGGCGACCGTGAACCTGGCCGACAAGTCGAAGATCGGCACCGTCGGCCCCGCGCTCCCCGGTGTGGGTGTGCGACTCGCGGACGACGGTGAGATCCAGGTCCGCGGCATCAACGTCTTCAAGGAGTACTGGAACAACCCCGAGGCGACCGCAGAGGCGTTCAGCGACGGCGGCTGGTTCCACACGGGCGACATCGGCAGCTTCGACTCCGAGGGCTTCCTGACCATCACCGGTCGCAAGAAGGAGATCATCGTCACGGCCGGCGGAAAGAACGTCGCGCCGGCCGCGCTGGAAGACCCGATCCGCGCGAATCCGATCATCGGACAGGTCGTCGTCGTCGGCGATCAGCGTCCGTTCATCTCCGCGCTCATCACGCTGGATCCCGAGATGCTTCCGACCTGGCTCGGCAACGCAGGCCTCCCGAAGGAGATGTCGCTCGCCGAGGCCGCCACGAACGATGCCGTCCGTGCCGAGATCCAGAAGGCGGTCGATGCCGCCAACGCCCGCGTGTCGCGCGCGGAGTCCATCCGCAAGTTCACCGTTCTCGACAGCGAGTGGACCGAGGCCTCCGGTCACCTCACTCCGAAGCTGTCGATCAAGCGCAACGTGATCATGAGCGACTTCGCCGACGAGATCGCTGCCATCTACGACGAACCCGTCTCGACGACCAACGTCGCGATCGGCGGCTGAGGCTCGCGAGACAGCAGAAAGGCCCCGCTCCGGCGGGGCCTTTCTCAGTGTCCGAGGATCAGAACCACGCGCTCTCTCTGACCTCGCGCATCGCACGCTTGCGGGTCTCGGCATCCAGCCTCGTGAGGTAGAGCTTCCCATCGAGGTGATCGGTCTCGTGCTGAAGCGCCTGCGCCAGCAGACCGCTTCCTTCGAGCACCACCGGCTCACCGTCGAGGTCGATGCCCTCGACGCGGGCCCACGGGTGTCGCAGGGCGTCGTGCCACAGGCCGGGAACCGACAGGCAGCCCTCCCCCGTGGGCACCGGCTCACCCCGGACCTCGGTCAGGACGGGATTGAGCACGTAACCGATGTCACCGTCGATGTTGTAGCTGAAGGCGCGGAGCGCGACGCCGATCTGCGGAGCCGCGACACCGGCACGGCCAGGCAGCTCGACGGTGTCGATCAGATCGGCGACGAGCGCGCGCACCCCCTCGTCGATACGGTCGATCGGTGCGCAGACGGTGCGAAGCACGGGGTCTCCGAAAACCCGGATCTCACGGACCGCCATCAGGCGCCCTTCGCCCGCAGACCTTCGACGAGCAGCGCAGCCAGTTCCCGTGCCGCCACCCGTGTCTCAGGCTGGAGATTGGCGAAGACGATGGTCCCGCCCCCGGCGATCTGCGAGTCGTACGGCATCCGCACCACATGCTTCGCCCTCGTGCCGAAATGCGCTTCGAGCTCGTTGAGGCGCACCAGCGGGGCGCCGGGCGTCGACTGGTTCAGCACCACGACCGCCTCGCGGGCCTGCTCGGCGTACCCGTTGCTCTCGAGCCAGGTCAGCGTCTCCGACGCCAGCCGCGCCTCGTCGACGCTCAGCCCCGACACGATCACGATCTGATCGGCCAGATCGAGCGTGGCCGACATGACCGAGTGCACGATGCCTGTTCCGGTGTCCGTGAGCACGAGCGAGTAGTAGTGCGCGGCGACGCCTGCCACGTCGCGATAGTCGCTGTCGCTGAACGCCTCGGCGATCCGAGGATCCGAGTCGGACGCGAGCACGTCGAGGCGGGTGGCGTCTCGCGCGACGATCGCAGAGATGTCGTGATACCCCCTGACCTCGTCATGGATGCGAACGAGGTCGCGCACCGACTTGTTGTGGTGCGGCCGCACCACGCGCTCGGCGAGGGTGCCGCGGTCGGGGTTGGCGTCGACCGCGATGACGCGATCGTCCCTGGCGTCGGCGAGAGCCATGCCCAGCAGAGCGGTGATCGTCGTCTTGCCGACTCCGCCCTTCCGCGATAGCACGGGGACGAACCGGGCTCCCCCGACGATCGGAGCGGCGATCCGCGCGCTCAGAGCCTTCCGCTCGCGGGCGCGGCGTCCGTCACCGATGTTGATCCGACGCCCCGAGATGGCGTAGAGGAAGTGACTCCACGCCCCTTCGGGTTCGGGCTTGGTGAGACGGTGCGGATCGAGCAGTCGGTCGGCGGTGAGGAGGTCGGCGCTCTCGCGAGAGGAGTCGCCGAGGTCGTCCAGACGCTTCGACGAGAGCTGCACGTCGGCCCGGGTCGATCGAGTCGCGGGTGCCGCGGCGTTCCTGGGCTTCTGTGCGTCCATTGCCGAAGTCTCCTTCTTGGCGAGAGATGATGCCGCCGACGCTCTCCTCGAGGTCGGCGCGGCGTCGAAGTCCGCCTTCGCCTTGGCGATGAACGCCGCGGCGGCAGCGGCCTCCTCCGCGGCGACGGCGTCAGCGGGCGCTGCATCCGGCCTCGCGGACGGAACGGCGCCGGCATCCGTGGCTGTTGCGGTCACCGGAGTGCGCTCACGTGTGCGCGGGGGCTCGGGCTGAGCGTCCTGTTCCGTTTCCGACTGCGATTCGGTCGCGGGAGCGACCGCGGGCTCGGGCTCGGGCTCGATTTCAAGCTCGACCTCAGACTCAGACTCGACCGCAGATTCAGGCTCGGACTCGACCTCAGGCTCAGGCTCGGGCTCGGGCTCGGGCTCGACCTCAGGCTCAGGCTCGGGCTCGGGCTCGACCTCAGGCTCAACTTCGAGCTCAGGCTCAGGCTCAAGCTCGACTGCGGACTCAGGCTCGACCTCAGACTCAGGCTCTACCGCAGGCTCAGGCTCCGCCTGGGGCTCTGCTTCCGCCTCGACTTCGGGGCGCTGGACCTCTTCCTTCGCGGGCTCCGGCGGCAGCTCGATGATCATCGGCGCCGCACCGAGCGGTGCCGGTGCGATCTCCGCCGCAGCCTTCGCCGCGGCGACGGGCTCGTCGACGATCAGATCCGCGACGACCTCGCCCTCGATGACGCCGTCGTCTTCCAGGTCGTCGTCATCGTCCGTCGGCAACACCACGCTCACCTGCGCGGTGCCGAGGATCCCGATCGCCGAGGTGTCCAACGACGTCGCGTCGTCGAGGACCCCTCTGGACTCATCGTCCGGGTTGTCTGCCACGTTCTTCGGGGTCACTGTGTCACTCCAAGCTTGTGCGGGCCTCGGGTGCGTTGCGTCGAACGCGGCCTCGCCCGCACAAGATTAGTGCGCCGGGCGGATCACGACCAAAAGATCGCCGGCCTCGACCTGCTGCGTCGCACCGATCGCGAGGCGCTCGACCACACCGTCGACGGGGGCCGTGATGGCGGCCTCCATCTTCATCGCCTCGATGGATGCGACCGGTTCGCCGGCGCGCACCGAGTCACCGACTTCCGATTTGAGCGTCACGACGCCCGAGAACGGTGCGGCCACCTGACCGGGCACCGAGGTGTCGGCCTTCTCGATCTCGTGCACGTCCACTGCCACCGATCTGTCGCGCACGAACACCGGTCGCAGCTGACCGTTGAGCGTCGTCATGACGGTGCGCATGCCCTTGTCGTCCGCATCGCCGATGGCTTCGAGCCCGACGTACAGCTGGACGCCGCGATCGATCTCGACGACGTGCTCCTGTCCCTGGACGAGACCGTAGAGGTAGTCGGCCGTGTCGAGCACCGAGAGATCGCCGAACACGTCGCGTCGCTCGGTGAACTCGCGCATCGGCGCGGGGAACAGCAGCGTGTTCAGTCTCGCCCGACGGGTCGCACCGTCACCTGCGAGGGCCGCCTCATCGTCGGCCGAGATCTCCGTCATGCCTGTGCGCACCGACCGTCCCGCCAGAACCTTCGTGCGGAAGGGCTCGGGCCATCCGCCCGGGAGGTCGCCGAGTTCACCCGCCATGAACCCGACGACGGAGTCGGGCACGTCGTACTTCTCGGGGTTCGCCTCGAAATCGGCGGGATCCGCCTTCACCGCTGCCAGGTGCAGCGCGAGATCGCCGACCACCTTCGACGAGGGGGTCACCTTGGGAACCCGGCCGAGGATCCGATCGGCGGCGGCGTACATGTCCTCGATCAGCTCGAAGTCCTCTGCGAGGCCGAGCGCCTTCGCCTGCTGACGCAGGTTCGACAGCTGACCGCCCGGGATCTCGTGGTGGTAGACCCGGCCTGTGGGGCCCGGAAGTCCGGATTCGAACGGCGCGTACATCCGACGGACCGCCTCCCAGTACGGCTCGAGGTTCGAGACCCTGTCGAGCGAGATCCCGCTGTCCCGATCCGTGTGCGCGAGCGCGGCGACGAGAGATGAGAGGGAGGGCTGGCTGGTCGTGCCGGACAGCGGAGCGGATGCCGCGTCGACCGCATCCACTCCCGCCGCGCTGGCGGCGAGCAGGGTGGCGAGCTGTCCGCCGGGGGTGTCGTGCGTGTGCAGATGCACGGGCAGATCGAAGCGCTCGCGCAGCGCGGTGACGAGTTTCGCCGCCGCCGCAGGACGCAGAAGGCCCGCCATGTCCTTGATCGCCAGGATGTGCGCGCCGGCCCCGACGATCTGCTCGGCGAGGTTCAGGTAGTAGTCGAGGGTGTACAGGTCCTCGGCCGGGTTCAGCAGGTCGCCGGTGTAGCAGAGCGCCACCTCGGCTATGGCCGTACCCGTGTTCCGCACCGCCTCGATCGCTGGGCGCATCTGCTCGACGTCGTTGAGGGCATCGAAGATCCGGAAGATGTCGACCCCGCTCGCCGCCGCCTCCTTCACGAACGCTTCGGTGACCGCCGTCGGGTAGGGCGTGTAGCCCACGGTGTTGCGTCCCCGGAGAAGCATCTGGATCGCGACGTTCGGAAGGGCGGCCCGCAGCTTGTCGAGACGCTCCCAGGGGTCTTCGCCCAGGAAGCGCAGAGCGACGTCGTAGGTGGCACCTCCCCAGGCCTCGACCGAGAACAGCTCCGGCGTCAGCCTGGCGATGTGCGGTGCGACCGCGACGAGATCCCTCGTGCGCACCCGGGTGGCCAGGAGCGACTGGTGCGCATCACGGAAGGTCGTGTCCGTGATGGCGAGGGCACTCTGCGCGCGGAGGCTCTTCGCGAAGCCCTCCGGTCCCAACTCGAGCAGGCGCTGCCGTGAACCGGATGCCGGGGTGGCGGACAGGTCTACGGCCGGAAGCTTGGCCCGCGGATCCAACGAGCCGGGGTGGATGCCGTGGGGCTTGTTGACCGTCACGTCCACCAGCCAGTTCAGGATCCGGGTACCGCGATCCTTCGACTCGCGTCCGCGCAGCAGGTCGGGACGCTCGTCGATGAAGGACGTGCTCACGTCGCCGGCGATGAACGCCTCATCCTCGAGCAGCGCCTGCAGGAACGGGATGTTCGTCGAGACACCGCGGATGCGGAACTCCGCCAACGCGCGCCGCGCGCGTGCCACCGCAGCAGGGTAGTCGCGACCACGGCACGTCAGCTTCGCGAGCATCGAGTCGAAGTGCGGGCTGATCTGCGCGCCCTGATGGACGGTGCCGCCGTCGAGCCGGATCCCTGCGCCACCCGGTGAGCGGTATGTGGTGATCTTGCCGGTGTCGGGACGGAACCCCTGAGTGGGATCCTCCGTCGTGATGCGGCACTGCAGCGCAGCTCCCCGCACATGGAGATCCTTCTGCTCGAGACCGAGCTCCACGAGCGTCTGTCCCGCCGCGATGCGCATCTGACTCTGCACGAGATCGACGTCGGTCACCTCCTCGGTGACCGTGTGCTCGACCTGGATGCGCGGATTCATCTCGATGAAGACGACCTCGCCGGTGCGCTCCCCCGCCGTCTCGAGCAGGAACTCGACCGTTCCCGCGTTCTCGTATCCGATGGAACGGGCGAACGCGACGGCGTAGCCGTGCAGCGCGGTGCGGATGCCGTCGTCGAGGTTCGGCGCCGGGGCGATCTCCACCACCTTCTGGTGACGGCGCTGCACGGAGCAGTCCCGCTCGAAGAGGTGCACGGTCTCGCCCGTCTTGTCGGCGAGGATCTGCACTTCGATGTGCCGAGGACGAAGGACCGCCTGCTCGAGGAACATCCTCGGATCGCCGAACGCGCTGGCGGCCTCGCGCATGGCCTCTGCGAGTGCCGGAGCCAGCTCACCTGCGGACTCGACGCGTCGCATGCCGCGTCCGCCACCGCCGGCGACGGCCTTCGCGAACAGCGGGAAGCCGATCTCAGCGGCCTGGGCGACGAGTGCATCGATGTCATCGGACGCCTCCGTCGAACGGAGCACCGGAACGCCGGCCTCGATGGCATGACGCTTGGCCTCGACCTTGTTGCCCGCCATCTCGAGGACCTTCGCAGGGGGCCCGATGAAGACGATGCCGTTGGCGGCGGCCTTCTCCGCCAGCTCCGGGTTCTCCGAGAGGAAGCCGTATCCGGGGTAGATCGCATCTGCCCCGGCATCCTTCGCGACGCGGATGATCTCATCGACGTCGAGGTAGGCGCGCACCGGATGACCGCGTTCGCCGATCTCGTAGGCCTCGTCGGCCTTGAGCCGATGGACCGAACCACGGTCCTCGTGCGGGAACACCGCCACAGTCCTGGCCCCGACTTCGAAAGCCGCACGGAAGGCACGGATCGCGATCTCGCCGCGGTTCGCCACAAGGATCTTCTGGAACATGCACACCTCTGGGAGCTCGATACGCATCGGGATACGGCGCGCATGGGGCGGGGCTGAGTGTGCACCCAGCCTAGGGGAAGGTAACGTGGTGTTCGTGCACGTACTCAGCGTCAGCTCTCTCAAGGGAGGCGTCGGCAAGACGACCGTGACACTCGGCCTGGCCTCAGCAGCCTTCGCCCGTGGTGTCCGAACGCTCGTCGTCGACCTCGACCCACAGTCCGATGTGTCCACCGGGATGGACATCCAGGTGGCAGGTCGGCTCAACATCGCCGATGTCCTGGCGAACCCGAAGGAGAAGGTCGTCCGTCAGGCGATCACCTCGAGCGGCTGGGCGAAGGTGCACCCCGGGACCATCGACGTGCTGATCGGCAGTCCGTCCGCGATCAACTTCGACGGCCCGCACCCGAGCGTGCGCGACGTCTGGAAGCTCGAAGAGGCGCTCGCTGCCGTCGAGGCCGATTACGACCTCGTCCTCATCGACTGCGCCCCGTCGCTGAACGCCCTCACCCGCACCGCGTGGGCAGCGAGCGATCGGGTGATGGTCGTCACAGAGCCCGGGCTCTTCTCCGTGGCTGCGGCCGACCGCGCGCTGCGCGCGATCGAAGAGATCCGTCGCGGCCTCTCCCCCCGACTGCAGCCTCTCGGCATCGTCGTGAACCGGGTGCGCCCCCAGTCGATCGAGCACCAGTTCCGCATCAAGGAGCTGCGCGACATGTTCGGTCCGCTCGTGCTCTCCCCCCAGCTTCCCGAGCGCACCTCGCTGCAGCAGGCTCAGGGAGCAGCCAAGCCGCTCCACATCTGGCCGGGCGACTCGGCCCAGGAGCTCGCTTCCGACTTCGATCAGCTGCTCGACCGGATCATCCGCACCGGCCGGATCCAGGTCGCCGACTCGGGCGTGCAGGCCTGACTCACCCCGGACAGCAGAACGGCCATCCTCTCGCGAGGGTGGCCGTTTCTTCGTGTCGCGCGACTCTGCTCGCGGGACTTCGGTGGCGAATGCTCAGGCGGAACGCTTCGAGCGCCGTGCCGACAGCTCGTCGACCGGGTCGGGCACTGTCGCATCGAACTCGACGAGCGTCGACTCGACCTCGCGGAGGACCTTGCCCACAGCGATGCCGAACACTCCCTGACCGCGACTGACCAGGTCGATGACCTCGTCGTTCGAGGTGCACAGGTAGACGGAGGCTCCGTCGCTCATCAGCGTCGTTCCTGCGAGATCGCGGATGCCGGCGCGGCGGAGTTCATCGACCGCCGTGCGGATCTGCTGCAGCGAGATGCCGGTGTCGAGAAGGCTCTTCACGAGCTTGAGCACGAGGATGTCGCGGAAGCCGTAGAGACGCTGCGACCCGGAACCGCTGGCGCCGCGCACCGTGGGCTCCACCAGCTCGGTGCGAGCCCAGTAGTCCAGCTGCCGGTAGGTGATACCGGCCGCCCGCGCCGCTACCGCACCGCGGTAGCCGACCTCATCGTCCATCGCCGGCAGACCGTCGGTGAAGAGGAGTTCCGGCACGAACCGCGGGTCGCCTGCACGCTCATCCGCATTCATTTGAAATCCTCCCTGGAGCTGTTACCTCCACGCTAGAGCAGGCCTCCGGCACCGGCAATGACATCCGTGGGACACCGAAGGTGTGTCGCAATCAGTTCGTTACGAAAGCAACCTGGTGAGCGCGTCCTTGACGAAGAGCGAGCGCACCTCGTCGATCTTCGAGGCGAGGCTCGGCGCCATCTCGCTCGCCTTCGCCCTCGACGCGGCGTCCGTACGACGCAGCAGAGAGGACATCGCAGACTCGATCAGTGCGACCTCTCGCTCGGCACCCTGCCTCAGCGAGCGCAGGTGGCGGGGCTCGATACCGTGGCGATCGAGGGCGACCAGGCCGCGAAGCAGCGTGACGGTCGACTCGGGATAGCTCTCCTGCGCGACGATCACGCCGGTGCTGATCGCGTCGTTGAGAAGCTGGGGGCCCGCGCCTGCTGCCGACAGCAGCTCTCCTCGGCGGTAGCGCCGGGGAGTGGGCGCGATCGAGGGCGGCGGAGCCAGGGTCGCGGATTCACCGTTCGCCTCTGCCTCGTCGAGCTGCTCGCGGATGATGCTGAGCGGCAGGTAGTGGTCGCGCTGCAGCGTGAGACCGAGACGCAGTCGCTCGATGTCGGCCTGCGAGAACTTGCGGTAGCCGGACTCCGTGCGCGACGGGCTGACGATCCCCTGCACCTCGAGGAAACGGAGCTTGCTGGAGGTGAGCTCGGGAAACTCGGGCGTGAGCCGGGCCAGCACCTGCCCGATGCTCAGAAGGCCCGCGGACGCTGAGCGTTCGCGGGCGGGGGAAGCCGCCATCAGTCGATCGCCGCGACGCGATCGACGGGAGAGGCGAAGAAGTTCAACCGGAACTTGCCGACGCGAAGCTCGGTGCCGTCGACCAGCGGACTGCGGTCGACGCGCTCACCGTTCACATACGTGCCGTTGAGCGAACGCTGGTCGATGATCTCGAACGTCGATCCGTTGCGAGTCACTTCCGCATGGCGGCGCGAGACGGTCACGTCGTCGAAGAAGATGTCGGCTTCGGGGTGGCGGCCCACGGTCGTCACATCGGTGTCGAGAAGGTAGCGGGCCCCCGCGAGAGCTCCGGAGCGCACGAGAAGCAGTGCGGAACCGGAGGGAAGGGCCGCGATGGCACCCTGCTCCACGTCGGTGAGCTCCACGCCGAAAGGCACGAAGGAGAGGTCCGAGTCATGCCCGAACGTCTGCGTCACGTCGTGCCTCTGCTCGCCGGGACGGTGGATCGCGGCGTCTCCGCCCGATCGATTCTGGCTGTCTGTCACTATGCCCTCCTAGTCCTCCAGACTAACTGATCGGACGGCGCTCGCGGGAGCTCGCGTCACTATCAGGCACCGCATACCGACACTTCATAGGCTGAGCACGTGAAAACCACAGCCCGTCGCCTCCCCGCAGCTCCGATCGCCCTTGCGGCCGCCCTCCTGACCGCATTCCTCGTGCTGTTCGCACCTCTCTCCGCCTCGGCCCACGACAGCCTGCTCGCCTCCTCCCCCGAGGCCGACAGCACGGTCGACACGCTTCCCACCGAATTGACTCTCACCTTCAGCGCGAAGCTCATCGACGAGACCGGCGCGACCGAGGTCGTCGTGACGGATCCGTCCGGCAACTCGGTCACCGACGGAACCGCCACGGTCGAGGGGGCGATCGTCACTCAGCCGCTCGCCGCCGAGGCCCCAGCCGGCGGCTATCACGTGATCTGGAAGGTCGTGTCGAGCGACGGCCATCCGACCTCGGGAGAGTTCGACTTCACGGTCACGAACAGCACGGAGGCCGCGCCCACCTCGGAGCCCAGCTCCGAGCCCACTGCCAGTGCCACCGCAGCACCCGAGCCGGCTGCGACCGCGGGCCCCGGGACGGACGCCACCCCGGCCCCCGAGAGCGACGACTCAGCGGCGCCGATGACGATGATCTGGGTGCTCTCGATCGTCGGCGTCCTCGTGATCGTCGGCATCGTCGTCTGGCTCGTCGTCCGCGGTCGTCGCGACCCGGCATCCGCCGATTCCGACCTCCCCTCGGGGCGATAGGCTTAAGGCATGCCACATTACGATGTCGTCATCCTCGGTGCAGGTCCTGGCGGATACGTCGCTGCGGTTCGCAGCGCGCAGCTCGGTCTGTCCACCGCCATCATCGAAGAGAAGTACTGGGGCGGAGTGTGCCTCAACGTGGGCTGCATCCCCTCCAAGGCTCTTCTGAAGAACGCGGAGCTCGCGCACACGCTCAACCACAAGGCCGACTTCTTCGGCATCTCGGGTGAGTTCACGATCGACTACGGCAAGGCGTTCGACCGCAGCCGGGTCGTCGCCGACGGTCGCGTCAAGGGCATCCACTTCCTGATGAAGAAGAACAAGGTGACCGAGTACGACGGTCGCGGCACCTTCACGGGCCCGAAGGCGATCTCGGTCGCGAAGTCCGACGGCTCGACCGAAGAGGTCACCTTCGACAACGCGATCATCGCCACGGGCTCGAAGGTCCGACTTCTTCCGGGCGTCCAGCTCAGCGACAACGTCGTGACGTACGAAGAGCAGATCCTCTCGCGCGAGCTGCCGAAGTCCATCGTCATCGTGGGCGCCGGCGCCATCGGCATGGAGTTCGCGTACGTGATGACGAACTACGGCGTCAAGGTCACCATCATCGAGTTCCTCGACCGTGCCCTCCCCAACGAGGATGCCGACGTGTCGAAGGAGATCGCCAAGCAGTACAAGAACTACGGCGTCGACATCCTGACCTCCACCAAGGTCGAGTCCGTCGTGGACAACGGCTCGTCCGTCACCGTCTCCTACACCGGCAAGGACGGTCAGCAGAGTTCGATCGAGGCCGACAAGGTGCTCATGTCGGTCGGCTTCGCCCCCAACATCGAAGGCTTCGGTCTCGAGGCCACCGGCGTGAAGCTCACCGAGCGCGGCGCGATCGACATCGACGACCACATGCGCACGAACGTCGAGAGCATCTACGCGATCGGCGACGTCACCGCCAAGCTGCAGCTGGCCCATGTGGCCGAGGCGCAGGGGGTCGTGGCCGCAGAGACCATCGGCGGCGCGGAGACGCAGACGCTGGGTGACTACCGCATGATGCCGCGCGCGACGTTCTGCTCGCCGCAGGTCGCCTCGTTCGGCCTCACCGAGCAGCAGGCGAAGGACGAGGGACGCGAGATCAAGGTCGCGACGTTCCCGTTCATGGCCAACGGCAAGGCGCACGGACTCGGCGAGCCCGTCGGATTCGTCAAGCTGATCGCCGATGCCGAGCACCTCGAGCTCATCGGCGCCCACATGATCGGCCCCGACGTGTCGGAACTCCTGCCCGAGCTGACGCTGGCCCAGAAGTGGGACCTCACGGCCCTCGAGCTGGCTCGCAACGTGCACACGCACCCGACGCTCTCGGAGGCGCTGCAGGAGGGCTTCCACGGCCTCGCAGGTCACATGATCAACTTCTGATCACCGCGATCGACTCGAAGGCCCGGCACGCTCACGCGTGGCCGGGCCTTCGTGCGTCATGAGACCGCGTCGGCTCGCCTGCGCAGCTCCAGCCGCGAGGGGAGTCCGAAGTGCACGGTCCACCCGGACGGCACGAGCGCGGCGAGTTCTCCCCTCGTGTACGAGCGACGGATGCTGATGAGGCCGTCCTCTCGGATGAACGAGCCCCGGAACAGCGTGCCCGCGAGGATCCACGTCGCGACGTCGTACAGCACGTAGGCGAGTCGAGTGCGGGCGATGTCGCGGTGCACCACGACACCGCCGCTGCCGACGAGCGCCTCGGAGTCCCGCAGCAGGCCGTCGAGCTCCGCCCCGGTGAGGTGGTGCAGCACGTGATTCGAGAAGACCACGTCGAACTGCTCGCCCTCCGCCACGAGGTCTGACGAGAAGGCGCAGCGATATGCGATGCCGGCTCCTCCATCGTGCTCCGCCGCCCAGCGGATCGCCCGCTCGTCGGCGTCCAGCGCCGTGATCTCCACCTCGAGACCCGCTCGCCGCGCTCGCGCCGCGATCATCCGGCATACGTCTCCGCCACCCGCGCCGATGTCGAGGATGCGGATCGGGCCGCGGCGGGCGCGCGGCAGGATGTCCTGGCGATAGAGCAGTCGGGGTCGGGAGACGAGCGCGTTCACGAGACGGAAGCGCCGGTAGGTGCGCTCCAGCATCCCGATGTCCGCATGCGGGTCGTCCATGAGCTCGCGCGCCTCGGTGGCGCGTGTCGAGAGGTCGTGTCTCACGAGATGCCGGTGGTGACCGTCATCAGTGCGCTCTCGGCGGTCAGCCCAGGGCCGAAGGCCATCGCGGCGACGCGCGACCCGTCCCCCGCGCCGTCGTCGAGGATCCGCTTGATGACGAAGAGCACAGTGGCGCTCGACATGTTGCCGTTCTCGCGCAGCGTCTCCCGGGCCGGGAAGAGCTGATCGTCGCTGAGATTCAGTCGCTCCTGCACGCGGTCGAGGATGCTGCGTCCACCGGGGTGGATGGCCCAGTGCTCCACCCGCTCCCCCACACGCCCCTCGTCGAACGCGGCTGCGAGCTCGCCCTCGCGCGCGTACAGCGGACGGATCGCACCGATGATGGTCTCCCCGATGATCTGCGGCACCTTCGTCGACAGGATCATCTCGAAGCCGTGGTCGCCGATGGTCCAGGCCATGTCCTTCTCGCCCTCCGCGGCTATCGCCGTGTGGAAGCCGTCGAGACGCACCGCAGGAACAGGAGTGGCGAGGTCGCGTGCGGTGACGATGCCGGCAGCCGCCCCGTCGGCGAAGAGCGAGTTGGCGACGATGAGATCCGGGTCCTCCGACGAGCGAAGGTGCACGGTGCACAGCTCGACGCTGACCACGAGCACCACGGCCGTGGGGTCGGCTGCGCAGAACTGGCTCGCCGCACGGAGCGCCGGCAGCGAGGCGTAGCAGCCCATGAATCCGAGGTGATAGCGCTGCACGCTGTCGGACAGCCCCAGCCCGCGCACGATCTCGTACTCGGGGCCCGGCGCGTGGAAGCCCGTGCAGGATGCGGTGATGACGTGCGTGACGTCTGCGGCGACGATGTCGGGGTCTGCATCCAAGGCGCTGCGCGCCACCTCCACGAAGAGACGCGACGCCTCGCGCGTATAGAGGTCGTTGCGGGCTGCGGTGCCCGGCGACTGCAGGCGGCCCGTCTCACGGTCGAAGAACATCTTGTCGTCCGTGCCGGCCGCGGGCGAGAGCTCTCGGATGACGGTGTGGCGGGTGTCGATGCCCGAGCCGTTGAACGACGCCCCGATGATCCGCTGGGCGAGGCGTCCGACATCGGGCTGCGAGGCGAAGATGTCGCGTACCTCGTGCTGCTCGATGACGGTGTCGGGAACGATCGTCCGCAATGAGCGGAGCACGGCAGCGCGGGTCATGTCTGTCACTCAAGCATGATCGCGCGCCAGCACGGAAGGGGCTTGCATAGGGCGTCAGAAACCCAGAGCACGCGCGAGCTTCGAGCCGGATGACGCGTCGCGACCCCCGGCATCGGAGACGACCCGCTCCACGGCGTCGAAGAGGGCTGCTCGCCCCGCCGCATCGACAGGCGCGGCCGGCCCGAGCTCGAACTCCCACTCCCGCCATTCCCGCTGCACGTCGTGTCGGAGATCGGTCGCGCGAACGCGGTCGTCGACGAACTCGGCGACGACTCCGGCCGTCCCGGTGAGCAGGTACGCCGTGCGGGTGTTCTCGATCCGCGCGAGGGGTGCGAGCGGCGCCGTCGCCCATCGCGAGATGGTCTCGGTCACGGCATCCGGGATGCTGTCGTCTTCGCCCAGGGGCCAGCCGATCTCGAGGCGACCGTCACCTTCTCGCGGTCCCTTGATGTGCCATCCGGCATCGGGGCCGCCGGTGCGGCGACGAAGGGCTACCCCTGCACGGGAGAGCCGAGCATCGACGGTGTCGAAGTAGCGAGCGTCGAGCTCGCGCACCTCTCCGGACGACACGGCATCCACTCCGGGGATCCCCACCCACACCGGAAGGGGCGTGGAGTCATCGACGTCGTACTTGCGCTCGACCTCGACGACCCTGGAGGGCTCGGAGCCAGACGGCGACTCGCTGGGGTGCTCAGTCATCCGACGGGCTGATGTCCTCGAGGGATTCGTCGTACCAGTAGTCGATCTCGGTGGGACCGTCGGTGTCGCCGGTGTTCTGCGCGTCACCGCGCCGGTTGTACACCACCTGGGTCTCGCTGTAGGGGACGATCAGCTTGTCGTCCGCGTCGCCGAGAGGAATGATCTGCCCGTCGAGCGGGCCGCCGTGAAGTCGTGCGAGTGCCATGTCCTCACCCTATCGCCGACGGCACCCTGCACGGCGCCTCACTCCATCAGGATGCCGAGGAGCGCGCCGATGATCATCCACGGTCCGAAGGCGATCCGCGTGGAGCCGTCCGCCCTACGGAGCATCATCAGCGAGAGGGAGAACACGGCGCCGAGCACGAAGGCGGATGCTGCTCCCACGGCGAGCGCCTGCCAGCTGTGCCATCCGAGGACCAGACCGATGACGGCGGCGAGCTTGACATCGCCTCCGCCCATGCCGTCCCGGCTGAGCAGACGGAGCGTCGCGTAGAAGCCGCCGAGGATCAGCAACCCGGATACGGCCCTGATCAACGGGGCGCTCTGGCCGACCGTGATGGCGTCGACGACTCCGAGGACGATGAGCGCCGCGAGGGTGGGGAGCACGATCCGGTTCGGCAGCCGATGCGTGCGGATGTCGACGGCGACGAGTCGGCAGGCGATCGCGAACAGGGCCAGATGAACGGTCACTACGGCCACAGTACGGAGATCCATGCCCGCAGGTTAGGAGAACTCGGACGGCGGCGATGACCGCGTGTGGATAACGTCACGCCGCGATGTCGGAGGTTCGAACTATCGTCATCTACTCCAGTTGCTTTATTAGTACATATCTTCGAGGATGGATTCATGGGGATCGGGCTCGATGCGGTGACCGCGCTCTCTCCGGCTGGCGACTCCCGCGCCGGAGAGGTTCTTCGGCTGCGCCGGGAGATCAGCCGCATGCAGCGCAGACGCAGCGAGCACCCGCTTCTCCCTCTCGATCCGGCCTTCTCCTCGCTGCTCCCCGAAGAGGGGCTGCAGACGGGGGCGACGTACACCGTCTCTCCCTCCCCCAGTCTCGTCCTCGCACTGCTCGCCGCGGCCTCGGGCAAGGGCCACTGGTGCGCGGTCGTGGGCATGCCCACACTGGGTGTCGAAGCCGCAGCGGCGTTCGGAATCGCGCTTCCTCGCCTGATCCTCGTCCCCGAACCAGGAGACCGCTGGCTCGCCGTGGCCTCTGCGCTCGCCGAGGTGGTTCCGCTGATCGCCGTGCAGCCCGGAGGGAGGGCCCGCGATGCGGATGTGTCCCGACTGAGCGCACGACTGCGAGACCGCGGGAGCACCCTGCTCGTCACCGAGTCCGCGGAGTCCGGCGCCTGGCCGCAGAGCGAGGGGTCCATCCGGCTGCACGACCAGCACTGGCTCGGCATCGGCGAGGGGTGGGGGCTCATCGAAGGCTCCACGGCGACGGTGTCGGCGCGGACGAGGCACAGTCCGCTGACGTCGAGCGTGCGCGTGCGTCTTCCCGGCTCCCACGGCGCAGTGGAAGAGCTGCCGGCGGAGCACGTCGCCACCGAGACCATGGCCGAGATCACAGGGCTGACCGGCCTGCGCGGCGGCGAGGCCGCTCCGCTCGAGTACCCGCGTCTGGCGGTGGCCGGATGACCGCCGCTCCACTTCGCGTCCTCGTCCTGTGGCTTCCCGATTGGCCGCTGAGAGCAGCTCTCGGCGGGCCACCGCCTCATCCGCCGACCGCTCTGGTGCATGCGAACACCGTCGTGGCGTGCACCGCATCGGCGAGGGAGCACGGCGTGCGCGCCGGCCAACGTCGCCGCGCCGCTCAGGGCCATATCTCGTCACTGCGCGTGATGCCCCACGACCCCGCCCGCGACGAGCGAGCGTTCCTCCCCGTGCTGCAGCTCATCGAGAAGCACGCGCCCGGTGCGGCACTGCTGCGTCCAGGGCTGGCGGCGGTGCGGGCACGGGGCATCGCGCGCTATCACGACGGCGAGGCCGAGGCGGGGCGTGCCCTGATCGACATCCTCACCGACGCCGGGTTCCCCGAGGTGCGCGTGGGCATCGCCGACGGTCCCTTCACCGCCGAGCTCGCCGCGCGAGGGAGCGCACCGTGCACCGTCGTACCTGCAGGACTCGCGAAGGACTTCCTCGCCCCACTCCCGGTGAACGTTCTGAGAGACGAGCAGCTCACCGGTCTGCTCGTCCGGCTCGGTGTGCGCACGCTCGGCGACTTCGCGGCCCTCGACGAGATCGAGGTGCGCGATCGCTTCGGCGAGCGCGGCGCGCGTCTGCACGCCCTCGCCGCCGGCGCCGATTCCCGCGCGGTGGTGGCACGACCTCCTGACCCCGAGCTCGTTCGCTCCATCGAGTTCGACTCGCCACTCGCCGGAGCCGATCAGGTGGCCTTCGCCGTGCGGCAGACGGCCGATGCGGTCATGCTCGCCCTCGGTGAGGCCTCGGTGGTGTGCACCGAGGTCCGCATCGACCTCACCGACGACGACGGCAAGGTGTTCTCGCGCCCCTGGCTGCATCCCACCTGCTTCGATGCCGCTGATCTCGTCGACCGGGTGCGCTGGCAGCTCGAAGCACTGGGAGCCGAATCCGCGAAGGAGCCGGTCGATGAGGCTCGTGCCTTCGGCGGAATCTCTCTGGTGCGGATCGTCCCCGTGGCGGTCGACGATGCCGCCCATCACCAGCCCGGCCTCTTCGGGTCCGGCACTGATGAACGCCTGCATCACGCCATCTCGCGCGTGCAGACGATGCTCGGCCACGAGGGCGTCGTCACCGCTGCCCTCTCCGGCGGGCGCTGGCTCGCCGATCGTCAGGTGCTCACTCCGTGGGGCGAACGCGCCGTCGCCCCCAGAGACCCAGCGCAGCCCTGGCCGGGGAGCCTTCCCGACCCTCTCCCCGCCGAGGTGTTCCGCCCTCCTCGCCCCATCGGAGTGCTCTCCCCTGACGGCGAGACAGTCCTCGTCGACGAACGGGGTGCGCTCTCGGCGGCGCCCGCTCGCATCGACGGCGACGACGTTCAGGCGTGGGCCGGTCCGTGGCCGATCCATGAACGCCGATGGGAGGACTCCGGCGGCAAGAGAGGGCACCGCCTGCAGATCGTCGACGATCATGATCGGGCCTGGCTCGTCTTCTGCACCGGAGGCCGGTGGTGGGCTGAGGGGAGGTACCGCTGATGGGCTGGCACAACCCTCCCCTGTCCTGGAACGAGCTGGAGCGCACTCTCAGCGGCGAGGAATCGCCCTACCCGACGGGAGGCATCCCGCCCGGCAGCCGACCCGACCCCGGCCCCGTCAGCACCAAGCGCACACGGAACCCACCGACGTCCGTCAGCAGGCCAGAGGACGCCGTCCCGTACGCCGAGCTGCATGCGCATTCGTCCTATTCCTTCCTCGACGGCGCCTCCTCACCGGAGGACCTGCTCGCCGAGGCCGAGCGTCTCGGACTCACTGCACTGGCGCTCACCGACCACGACGGCTTCTACGGTGCTGCCCGCTTCGCCGAGGTCGCAGAGCTGATGGATGTGAGCGTCCAGACCGTGTTCGGCGCAGAGCTCTCGCTCGGCCTCGACGCACCGCAGCGGGGCGCCCCCGATCCCGTCGGCGACCATCTGCTGGTGCTCGCCGACGGGCTGGAGGGCTACCACCGTCTCTCCGGCGCGATGACGGCCGCCCACCTGCGCGGTGGCGAGAAGGGCCGCCCCGTCTACGACCTCGAGGAGCTGGCAGCCGCCTCAGACGGGCACTGGACGATCCTCACCGGATGCCGGAAGGGCGGGGTCCGCCGTGGCCTAGAGGCGGGAGATGCTCAGACGCCGCTGCGCCGACTGGTGGATCTGTTCGGCCAGGATCACGTCGCCGTCGAGCTCTTTGACCACGGCGACCCGCTGGACACACGACGCAACGACGCTCTCGCCGATCTCGCCAGACGGATGCGACTGCCGGTGGTGGCGACGAACAACGTGCACTATGCAGCGCCCGAGCGTGCATCACTGGCCGAAGCGGTCGCCGCCGTGCGCGCCGTGCGCAGCATGGACGAGCTCGACGGGTGGCTTCCGACTCACGGAGGAGCGCATCTGCGCAGCGGCGCGGAGATGGCAGCGCGCTTCCGGCGCCACCCCGGCGCGATCTCCTACGGCCTCGAACTCGCCGCAGCGTCGGCCTTCTCCCTCCGCCGTGCACGACCTGCCCTCCCGAAGCAGGAGGTCCCTGACGGACACACGCCGATGAGCTGGCTGCGCCACCTGGTGTGGGAGGCCGTGCCGACGAAGTATCCGCGCCTGGATGCCGACGGCCGTCGCAGGATCGGACGCGAGCTCGATGTGATCGAGGAGAAGGACTTCCCCGGCTACTTCCTCATCGTGCACGGCATCGTCGCCGAGGCGCGCCGTCGCGGCATCCTGTGCCAGGGGCGCGGCTCGGCCGCGGCGAGCGCCGTCTGCTATCTGCTCGGCATCACTGCCGTCGACCCGATCCTCTACCGTCTGCCCTTCGAGCGCTTCCTCGCGACGACCCGACAGGAAGAACCGGACATCGATGTCGATTTCGACTCGGATCGCCGCGAGGAGATCATCCAGTGGGTGTACCGCGAGTACGGACGCGAACGTGCGGCACAGGTGGCGAACGTCATCCAGTACCGTCCGAAGAACGCGGTGCGCGACATGGCGAGAGCTCTCGGCTACTCTCCGGGACAGCAGGATGCCTGGTCCCGGCAGGTCGATGGGTGGAGCGCCGGGCTCGAGGTGGCCGACGAGCACGACATCCCGGCGAACGTGCTCGACTACGCGGGCGAACTGCTGAAGGCTCCCCGGCATCTCGGCATCCACTCCGGCGGCATGGTGCTCACCGCGCGTCCTGTCGGCGAGGTCGTTCCCGTCGAGCATGCACGCATGGAGAACCGCACGGTGATCCAGTGGGACAAAGACGACGCGGCCTGGATGGGGCTGGTGAAGTTCGATCTCCTCGGGCTCGGGATGCTGGCTGCGCTCCAGCACTGCTTCGACCTGATCCACGACGCCACGGGTGAGCGGTGGACGCTCGAGACCCTTCCGAAAGAAGAGCCGGCCGTCTACGACATGCTCTGCCGCGCCGACTCGATCGGGGTGTTCCAGGTCGAATCCCGTGCGCAGATCGGCCTTCTCCCCCGCCTGCAGCCTCGGGCCTTCTACGACCTCGCCATCCAGATCGCGCTGATCCGCCCCGGGCCCATCCAGGGCGGGGCCGTGCATCCCTTCGTCCGCCGCAAGATGGCGAAGGATGCGCTCGACGAGGAGAATCTCGCCAGAGCCGCCCGTGGCGAAGAGCCCGTGGTGCTCGAGATCCCGTATCCGCACGATGACCTCAAGCCGATCCTCGAGCGGACACTGGGCATCCCGATCTTCCAGGAGCAGCTGATCCAGATGGCGACGGCCATCGGCGACTGCACCGCCGACGAGGCCGATCTGCTCAGACGCGCGATGGGGTCCAAGCGCGGGCTCGAGAAGATCGACAAGGTGCGAGACAAGCTCTACGCGGGGATGACCAGACGCGGACTCTCCGCCGAGCAGTCGGATCGCATCTACGCGCAGATCCAGGCCTTCGCGAACTTCGGATTCGCAGAGTCCCACTCGTTGTCCTTCGCGCTCCTGGTCTATGCGAGCTCCTGGCTCAAGCTGCACTATCCCGCGGCGTTCCTCGCGGGGCTCCTCCGGTCGCAGCCGATGGGCTTCTACTCCGCGTCGACACTCACCGCGGATGCACGACGACACGGGGTCGAGGTGCGTCGACCCGATCTGCACGCCTCGGGGGCCACCGAGACTCTCGAACCCCTCGAGGGCTCACCGCTGCGGATGCCGACGGGGCGGGACACCTGCAGCGACCCTCTGCAGCCCCGGGTGCCGCGCTTCGATCGCTCCTCTCCGGACGAGTCGGCGGCACACCGTCGAGATGGCGCCTATGCGGTGCGCATGGGTCTCAGCGGTGTGCGCGGCATCGGCACTCAACTGGCGGAGAAGATCGTCGCCGAGCGCGAGGCGGCCGGACCTTTCCGCGATCTGAACGATCTGGTGAGGCGCACGGATGCCACCGCTGCGCAGCTGGAGTCCCTGGCGACCGCCGGCGCGTTCGAGTGCCTCGGCCTCCAGCGCAGAGAGGCGATCTGGCTGTCCGGGGCAGCCGCTGAAGACCGATCCCGGTTCCTTCCCGGCACGACGATCGCCGTGCAACCGCCGCTGTTCAGCGATCAGTCCAGCTATGAGCGGCTCTCCGCAGATCTCTGGGCGACCGGCGTCTCGACCGACGACCATCCGATGGCGCATTTCCGCGGGCTCCTGCGCGAACGGGGCGTGCTCACCTCAGCAGATCTGCAGAGCCACGAGACGGGGCGACGCATCGAGGTCGCCGGTCTTGTGACCCACCGTCAACGTCCGGCGACCGCAGCCGGTGTCACCTTCCTCAACCTCGAGGATGAGACCGGTCTCGTCAACGTCATCTGCTCGACTGGGGTGTGGGGTCGTTACCACCGGGTGGCGCGCGATTCTCCTGCGCTGATCATCCGCGGCATCCTCGAGCGTTCAGCGGAGGGCGTCGTGAACGTCCTCGCCGACGCGTTCGAAGATCTCCGAACGGGGGTGACGCATCGTTCGAGGGACTTCCGGTGAGCGGCTCACCAGAAGCGTTCGGGCTCGGGCTCGGGGACGCGGTCTCCGCCGCCCCAGCGATCGGCTTCAGCCTTCGCGGCGTCGACCGCCGCATCCGCCCCGTTCAGAGCAGCCCTGGCGCTCGTCGCCCCTGATCCGTCTCTGTCGGCGTCGACGGTGAGAGTCGTCTGCGAGGAGTGGCCGCCGATGGTCACGGTGCAGTCGACGACACGGCCGAGCCACCGGAGGAACTCACCCCGCGGCTCTTCGACGCGGCGATACCGGATGCCCGTGTCGAGGTCTCTGACCGACAGGATCAGCGACTCTCCGGTCAGCTCGTCGATGCGCTCCGTCACCTCGACGCGGTGCCCGTGGGCGATGGCGAGGTGCGCGTTCAGCACGAGCTTTCTGTCCATGAACCCACTCTATGAGTGCACGTTCTCGCGGCAAGCCCCAGTCTTGGAAGAAACATTCGTAGATTTCTTTGTCCCCCAAATGGCGGACAGAGCTATTAAGCGATATTCTGCAAGGAGTAGCGGGGGCTACCGGCTGAACATCTGGGGATATCAGTCGAGAGAGCAGCGAAAATCTTCGCCGCCTCCCCTACCGTCCGGGAAGGACGGTGAGCCCTCTCGAGTGATCCAAATGGGGTTGGACGACTCGAGAGGGCAACCAGTCCTCGCACCACGCGCGATCTCGTCTTCACGTATAGCCGAGCGAGAGAGCACGCCGCTACCAACGTGGCCCACGGGCGTCAACCCCGCTCCCCATCTGCGGCATCGCACCTATCGTCGCCTCACGCCGCCCGAATCACGGCGGCAGCGGAGGAGGATCAGTCGATGACCGCCGCACGCGCTGCGCAGGTGAGGATAGGCGTGTCGGGCTGGCGGTACGCCAGCTGGCGCGGTGACTTCTATCCCCGGGGTCTGCCTCAACGCCGGGAGCTCGAGCACATCGGACAGCACTTCCCCACCGTCGAGCTCAACGGATCGTTCTACTCGCTGCAACGCCCGGATAGCTACCGTCGCTGGCGCAGCGAGGTGCCGGACGACTTCAGCTTCGCCATCAAGGGATCCCGCTATGTGACGCACATGCTGCGGCTCCGCGACACGGAACAGGCACTCGCCAACTTCTTCGCCTCCGGCATCCTCGCCCTCGGAACCCAACTCGGACCGATCCTCTGGCAGCTGCCGGAGCGTGAGAAGTTCGACGCCGAGGTCCTGGAACGATTCCTCGATTCACTCCCCCGCACGACGGGCGATGCTCAGAAGCTGGCGATGACGCACGACTCGCGTCTCGACGGACGAGCCTGGACGGAGCTCGAGAGCGACCAGCCGATCCGTTACGCGATCGAGCCGAGGTCGCAGACATTCGACGATCCTGAGGCACTGCGCATCCTCAGTCACCACGGCGCTTCGCTCGTCATCGCCGACACCGCCGGCAGATGGCCACGTTTCGACGCCCTGACGAGCGAGGTCGTCTATGTCCGGCTTCATGGCGCACAGATGCTCTATCACAGCGCCTACACCGCCGCCGAGCTCGACGAATGGGCCGACCTGCTCTGCGCCTGGTCGGACGGCACGGGCGCCGGCGACGGCCGACCGCGCGACGTGTACGTCTACTTCGACAACGACGCGCGCGGGCACGCACCGCACGATGCGGCAGCGCTCCAGGCGCTCGTCGCCGCACGCACCGGATCCTGAGCAGTCACCGCCGCTCCACCGGCTCCCGGGTCATCGGGTGAGGCGAGCACGGAGCGAATCGACCAGCAACCCGACGCCGAGTTCGAAGGTCCGATCCGCGCGGGCTGTCCCGCGCTCGGCGCCCTCCATCACGCGCCCGAGCGTCCGCGTCCCCTCCCCGGGCTCCCAGACCTCGTCCGGCGATGCCAGATCGAGGCCGAAGCCGATCGCGAATGCGTCGATGATCGCGATCACCGTGAGCACCTCGTCCTCGGGGAAACCGCCGTCGACGAGAGCGGTCGCCAGGTCGTCGTAGGCGGCGATGACCGCCGGATGAGTGATCGTCTTACCGATCAGCAGCGGTACGAGCTGCGGGTGATCGGCATACATCTGGCGCTGCTGTCTGAGCAGATCGACCAGGAAGTCGTCCCACTGCTTCTCCTCGGGCCTCACCCGGTAGTCCTCGACCAGACGGCCGCGCATCAGCTCGATGATGCCGTCCATGCCGTCGACGTGGTTGTACAGCGAAGAGGGCCGGACACCGAGCCTGCGCGCGATCGCGTTCACCCCGAACGGCTCTCCGGCCCTCGACAGCGCGAGGCCTGCCGCGCCGATGATGTCGGGGGACAGCAGGGGGCTCGACGGCCTGGGCATCGCATTCTCGCTCTCTGTGACGGGCGACGAAGAAATCTCTTCCCTCCGGCATCCCTCCTGTGCATAATAGTGAACACCATTCGTTGACGAACACCATTCGTTTATGAGATCCGCGCCCCACCCGATGCGCGTCGTCATCACCTCGCGCACACCGCCGTGCCCTCTCAGTGGGAGAACCATGACCGCCATCGACCTCAGCACCCGGGTTCCGCTCCGGTTGCCCACCGCCACCGCCACGTTCGCGATCGGAATCGCCGGCTATCTGGGCGTGAACCTGTCGCCCTACATGATCACCGCCGCTCAGACGGGTCTCGGCATGGACGTGCTCGCGGCCAGCTGGCTCGTCACCGCGACTCTTCTGCTCACGGCTGTCACCGGGCTGGCCATCGCCCCCCTCTGCGCCGGCAGTCACCGGCGGGTCGTAGCCAGAACCGGACTCGCCATCGCCGCGGTCGGCTTCGCCACCGCCGCTGCGGTCCCCGCTCTCATCCTTCCGGGGCTGCTCGTCGGCGGCGCGGGAGCCGGTGGCGCCGTCGCTGCCTCGGGCGCCGCTCTCGCCGCGTTCCGCAACCCCGACAGGGTCGCCGGATTCAACGGTCTCGCGAATCGCGGTGTGATCACGATCGTGCTGGCCGTGATCCCCCTCATCGGGCTCGCCCCGATCGATGTGTTCGGGGCGCTGGCGCTCTTCAGCATCGTGGGTCTGCTCGTCTCGGCTTGGTTGCCCGCGGCGCCTGTGCTCGACCCACAGGCCGGCGCCGCGGTCGCCGAGGCGATGCCGATCGATGTGCCGCCGACCGGCACGGTGCGGCTCTCCCCCGCGCGCTCGCGTACCGTCACCATCGCCGGTTTCGGCCTTCTCGTCGTGTTCGCTCTGTGGGCGGCGAGTGAGGACTCGCTCTGGGCCATGGCAGGCATCATGGGTGCTGAGCAGACCGGGCTGACCCCCGAAGGCCTGGGTCTCGCGCTCAGCGGCGCGACGGCGGGCGGCTTGATCGGATCGGTGCTGCTCATGGTCGTCGGGTCCCGACTCGGAAGAGCACTGCCGCTCGCCGTGCTGCTGGTGGCCGGAGGCGTCCTGAAGATCGTCGAGGGGTTCACCTCAGATCCGACCGCGTTCATCATCGTGTTCATCGCGTGGAACACCGTCTACGCGATCGCCTTCATGTACTTCGTCTCGACCTCAGCCGCCCTCGATGCCGACGGCCGCTGGTCGGGCCCCCTCCTGGCCGTCTACCTCGTCGGCTCGGCACTCACACCGGTGATCGGCGCGGCATTGGTCGGCGTGCTCGGCTTCGAGGGATTCGCCGTCGCACTGGGTATCGCCAGCTTCGTTCTCGCCGTGCCCGCGAGCGCGATCGCCCTGCTCTCGACGCGCCTCGAGCGTGCCGCCGCCCATGAGGAGACGCTCCGATGACCCGCACCCTGTATCGCAACGCCCGGTTCTTCACGGCCGACGACACCGCCTGGGCCGACGCGGTCGTCGTCGACGGCGCGGAGTTCGTCTTCGTGGGGACCGAATCCGACGCCCCTTCCTCGGACTCGGTGGTCGATCTCGAGGGACGGGTAGTCCTTCCCGGCTTCATCGACGCGCACACGCACCTGCTCATGATGGGCGAGGCGCTCGGTCAGATCGGTCTCACCGATGCCGGGTCGCTCGACGAGATCCAGCGCAGAGTGGCAGCGGCACGCGAGACCTCTGCCGGCGTCGTCCGCGGACGCGGATGGCTCTTCGATGCGATCCCCGGCGGCGCGCCGACGGCGGCGATGATCGACGCCGTGGTCGCTGACGTCCCCGTCTACCTCGATGCGAACGACTACCACTCATGCTGGGTGAACTCCGCGGCTCTCGGCGAGCTCGGCATCACCCGCGACACCCCTGACCCGATCGGCGGTCGGATCGAGAGGGATGCCGACGGCGAGCCGACCGGGATGCTCTACGAGACGGCCGCGCAGCAGTTCGCGTGGGCGCACCGCGATGCCACCACCACCGACGAGCAGCGGGATGCGGCGGTGCAGCGCGTCGTCGAGGCGTACCTCGCGGCCGGTGTGACCGGCGCCGTCGACATGGCGTTCGACGCGCTCGCGCTCGAAGCGCTCGAGCGCGCGGAGCGACGTGGCGCGCTGCCGTTGCGGATCGCCGCCCACTGGTTCGTCGCCAACACGGGTGACGATGCCCAGAACCTGGCTCAGGTCGCCGAGGCGGCCGAGCGTGCCGTCGCCGACTCCGGCACCGTTCGCGTGATCGGGATCAAGCTCGTGCTCGACGGCACGATCGACGCGTGCACGGCGGCGATGCGCGCACCATATGCGGATGGCTCCCACGCCGCGCCGATCTGGCCCGCTGATCGGCTGATCCCTGTGGTGGCGGCCGCGGATGCCGCCGGACTGCAGGTCGCGCTGCATGCCATCGGCGACGAGGCGAGCACCCTCGCGCTGGATGCCATCGAGCACGCCATCACCGTCAATGGCGATCGCCCCCGTCGCCACCGGATCGAGCATCTCGAGTACGCGGCACCCGGCACGGCCGAGCGCATGGCACGGCTCGGCGTGACGGCCTCCATGCAGCCGGTCCACGCCGACCCCGCCATCTTCGCCAACTGGGCAGCACAGCTGGGCGACGATCGTGTGGATCGGGCCTTCGCGTGGCCCGAGTACGAGGATGCCGGTGCGCTGCTCGCCTTCTCGACCGACGCCCCCACCGCACCGCACGCGGCGCTCGCGAACATGTACGTAGCCACAACGCGGGCGTCAGCTCTCGACCCGGATGTGCCGGCGGTGCATCCGCAGTTCGCTCTTCCCCTCGAACGCGCGGTCGTGCATGCGACTCGTGACGCTGCGGTCTCGATCGGCGATGGCGACTGGCGGGGCCGGATCGCGGTGGGCCAGGTCGCAGACTTCGCCGTGCTCGACGTCGATCCGTTCTCGGAGGGCAGCGCGTCGCTGCTCACAGCGCGAGTCCTGCGCACCGTGATCGCCGGGCAGACCGCGTACGAAGGCTGAGGGGCGCTGTCCGCCGCCTCCCCTCGCGGCTCACTTGAGCGATATACCGGTTAGTTCTTATAATTCTGGTGAACTCTGGCGGGCAGAGGGCGCCCGTCGACCAGGCGGTGGTGTCTTCCCGCCCGGGCGCGGAGCGCTCCCTCTGTCAGCCGATGGTGACAACGACTGATTGGAGTGTTGAGATGTCCGCGATGCCCGATCCGAGGTTCGAGCTCCGAAGGGTCACGGAGACCGAGTGGCTGATCGTCGACCACAGGTACGAGCCGCACGATGCGCGCCAGACTGTCGCCTGCATCTATCAGGTCGACGCCGTCGAGGTCGATGTGCTCTGGCTGCGCAACCTTCCCCTGGCGAGCTCGTACATGTCGGCGGAAGAGGTGCTCAGCGACCTGCAGCGGTTCCACAACCCGCCGAGCCGATCGACGTCGCCGGTCACGATCCCGCACCTTCCTCCGCTCGCGACGACGGTCAGTTGATGCGCTGCGCGGAGCGGTACGTCGAATCCCAAGGGCCGCGCCATAGGCTGGCCTGATGCTCATCGCTCTGATTCGTCCCATCGAGACCAGCACTGCAGACGTCATCGGCACGACGCTGGCCGAGGTGCTCGTCGAGCTCGAACAGCACCGCAAGCCGGGCTTCTATCTGACGTCGGCGCCCGTGCGGATGCTGAAGGGCGAAGCGAAGATGGAGGCGACGGGCACGTTCACCCGTGTCGACGGCGTGCGCGAGATCGAGGCCGACGACATGGCGTCGCTCGAGGCGAAGGTGCCCGAGGGGTGGCGCATGCTGACGGTGCGCACGGCCTAGGTGCAGCGACCCGCCGACGACGAAGACCCCCACAGGACTCAGCGCCGGTGGGGGTCTTCTCTGTGTGGACGTCGTCGGGGTCAGCCGCCGGACGGGTTCTCGAGGGGCGCACCGTCTTCGTCGGTGGTCTCGTCCTCGATGATCTCGTCGGTGCTCTTCGACGACGACTCCTCGGGCGCACCGCCCGAGGCGGTGTCCGCCTCTTCGTCGCCACCGGGAGTTCCGTGCGTGTTCTGCAGATCGCTCATTGCATCTCCTCTGTCGGTTGAGGCGACGGTATGCGGTCGACCACGCACACGAGGAGGGGGTTGACGTGAGGAGGAATCGGACGGAAGGACGACGGATCGCACAGCGGAGGGACTCTCTCTCCGGATCACGAGTGATCATGTGAAGGAAGAGTCCCTCGACCGGAGCGGCCCCGCCGGGGTCCCCAGACCGTGGTCGGGGCAGGCTCTCGAGCGAAGGATACGCCTGATAGGAGCCACGTCACATGGCGTGGTGGACGACGGCGTGCGGGCGTACGCTCTTCTGCACGAAACGCGACTGGGCCTCGGCATCTCGATGCCGCCGCACATGAACGGAGATCCGCCGACCGCCGTTCACAGGATCGGACTGAGGCGCATCCGCAACCACTAGATACAGCGCTGCATTGGGGTTACGTTGGCCGTGGCCACACAGACGCGGCCCCGAGCCGGTGGAGTTCCCCAGCGAAGCCGGCTAGGTGTCCCGATAGGTACCCCAGAACCGGTCGGGGCACCGTACTGCCCGCCCCGATGCCTGTGGCCGCCTCCTCGTGCGTGGAGTCTTGACGCCGCGGATTCCGGGCATGAAAAAGCCCCGGAGTTCCGCGTATTTCTGCGGCTCTCCGGGGCTTTGTGGTCGGGCTGACAGGATTTGAACCTGCGACCCCTTGACCCCCAGTCAAGTGCGCTACCAAGCTGCGCCACAGCCCGTTGTTCTGCACTCTCGCGCAGGCAACTCCCCTATCTTAGCCCCACTCGACGGAACTCCGCGAACCGGGTGAGCGCCGGGCGTTGCGGGGTGTCGGAGCCCCGGCGTACGGTCGCATCCATGGTGACGATCACGACCGAGGTGGCGACCAGCGCCCGATGGGATGACGTTCAGCATGCGCTGACGGGCGGCGGCGACGGTGCCAGCTGCCAGTGCATCTGGCCGATGCTGAGCAACAAGGAGTGGAATGAGACCACCACGCCGCAACGCACAGAGATGTTGCACGATGAGATCCAGGCGGGCCCTCCACCTGGTCTGATCGCATACATCGACGGCGAGGCCGCGGGGTGGATCAGGATCGGTCCGCGAACCCTGCAGCAGCGGGTGCCGCGCACGCGCATGATCGCGGCGGCATCAACCGAACCCTTCGATGACGAGTCCGTATGGGCCGTGACATGTTTCGTGGTCCGTCGCGAACACCGCGGCTTGGGCATCACCCTCGAGCTGCTGCGCGCCGCCGTCGACCTCGCTCGACGCTCCGGCGCCAGACTGGTCGAGGGGTACCCCGTCGACACCCGTGGCGAGAAGAAGCGCACCAACGATCTGTTCCACGGCACGCTCGCGACGTTCCTCGCGGCGGGATTCGAAGAACGCGCGGAGATGAAGCCCGGCCGAACCCTGGTCGCACTGGATCTGTCGTCATGAACGAAGAGACGGACCTACCGGCGTCCATGGGCAAGGTCGCACGACGAGGGCTCGAGCTCCACGGGTTCACGCGTCTCGACCGATTCGACGGCGCGTCCGAGGCGGCGCTGCTCGCCATCCACGGAGTCGGGCCGAAGGCCATTCGCATCCTGCGCGAGCACCTCGAGTCCCGCGGCTCGACTCTCGGGCCGTGAGCGAGCGCTAGCGTGGTGACATGAGCGACGAGAACCCGACCATCGAAGATCCCGAACTGGGCACCCTCACGCGCGCCACGACCGAGCGGTCCGACGGAACGGTACTGACCCATGACTGGTATGCAGGCGGCACGGTCGTCGCCGGCGCCCCTCTCGATCTCATGATCGAAGGCACCGATGCCGATGAGGCTGCCGCACTGCTCCCCCATGTGCATCAGACCATAGCCGCCCTCGGCGTCCTGCGACGACTGGCGACGGATGCGGTCGTCGCCGCCTTCAGCAATGCGGCCCCGGAGCAGCACGAGCTCGACGACGCGGCGACCGACCTCACCCTCGAGACGCTCGAAGCCTCGTCCGATGGCACGGTCGTGCTCCATTTCATCGACACCTGCGGCCAGCACTTCCCCGAGGGCTACTGGCCCGCCGTGCACCTCGGTGCCGACGGTCAGATCACCCAGGTCACGGTCGAATCCTGAGCGAGGCTGAGCGCGTTCGATCCCGCCCTACGATGGTGAGATGCAGCGACGCCGTCCGTCCGACCCGCTTCTCTGGGCCTTTCTGCCCTATGCGGCGGCATCGGCGGCTCACGTGGCGCTGCTGAGCGTCGGCAGCCCCGCAGCCGGGCCGACGAAGCTCCTACTCATGCCCTTGCTCGCCGTGCCCGTGTTCGTGTCAGTGGGTCGCGCCGCGGAACGCTCGGCGCTGGCGTTGACCATCGCGGCACTCCTGTTCTCGTGGCTCGGCGACAGCGCAGGGGTGTTCTTCCCGGCGGCGCCAGAAGTGCCTCTGATGCTCCTGTTCTTCGGCATCGCGCATCTGGCATACATCGCGCTCTTCATGCGCCATCTCGCCGCGCGGCGGATGCCGTGGTGGGCGCTCGTCTACGCCGCGTGGTGGGTGGTGATGCTGGTGTTCATCGGTCCGCACGCCGGTGGGCTGCTGATCGCGGTGGCTGTCTACGGTCTCGTCCTCGCGAGCACAGCGGCCACCGCCACTCGATGCTCTGGGCTCGTGTCGATCGGCGGCGCCTTCTTCCTCGCCAGCGACACTCTCTTGGCGCTTCGGCTCTTCCTGCCCGGTTCCCTGCCGGACTGGAGCAGCCCCGCCATCATGGCCACCTACACGCTCGGGCAGGGTCTGATCATCGCCGGCACCCTGATCGCACTGAGAAAGCGAGACATCTGATGGCGGATGCAGCACGGGTCGACAGCTGGCTCTGGGCGATCCGCGTCTACAAGACGCGCTCGGCCGCGACCACTGCATGCCGTGCGGGGCATGTGCGCGTGAACGGCGACAAAGTGAAGGCTGCTCAGCACATCCGCGTCGGCGACGAACTGCGCATCCGGATCGCCGGATTCGATCGGATTCTCATCGTGCGTCAGCTGCTCGTCAAGCGCGTCGGTGCCCCTCTCGCTGCGCTGGCATATGAGGACCGCACACCGGAGCGCGAACCGCAGGCGGCTCTCGGACTGCGTGATCGGGGGGCGGGGCGACCGACGAAGCGTGAGCGTCGCGACATCGACAAGCTGCGCGGGCGAGGATACGAGGATGACGGCATATTCCAGGGTTAAGCCTGGATGCTGTCGAACATAGGTTCTAATGTGGACCTATGACCCGGCGTACCGACTTCGACCTCGATCTCGAGGAGCGCTGCCGCCTGCTCGACGAATGGGTCGCCACGCGCCGCCAGATCGCTGCGCTCGAGGCCGAGTCCTACGCGCTGCTGGTCGAGCGGATCGGCATGCACGACAGCGACGTCTCGGAGAGCCCACACCATCGCGAGGCGATCTACCGCTCGATGGTCGCAGAGTACTCCGCGGCCGGTCACATCCCGAAAGGTTCGGTCGAGTACGCCTTCACCGATGCACGCACATTGACGCGCACGCTCCCGGCCGTGCAGACCGCCTTCTCTGTCGGGTCGATCAGCGTGCGTCATGTCCGTGAGATCGTGCGTGCGAGCGAGATCGTCGACGACGCCATCCGCGATGGGCGGGTGGACGCCGAGACGATGAGCCTCTACGAGGCTGCTGTTCTGGTGGTCGCTGAGAACGACACGGCACCGAGAACGAAGACCCATGCACGTCAGGTGGCGGCAGCTCTCGTCGGCGAGACCGTCGTCGAGCAGCATCGCCGAGCGGCCGCGGAACGGTGTGTCACCGTCAAGTCCGTCGGCGACGGGCTTGCTGCCCTCACGGCGATCCTGCCCGAGTGGGTCGCGGTGGCGATCTCCGATCGACTCACGCAGATGGCCCGGCACATCACTCGCACCCGCAACGAGCAGGAGCCTATCCTCGAGCCGCTGGACGAACCGGAGGGCTCGCTCTACCTCGACGACCTCTCGCCCGATGATCCCCGATACGAGTCCTACTTCGACACAGCGGTGATCGCCGCCGACGGCACGTTCGTCACCGACCCGCTTGCCGGACTGATCGACCCGATGGCCGACCCCTCGAGCCCTGACATCGAGCACCTCTCCGGCGACGCTCGCACATTCGACCAGATGCGCGCCGATGTGCTGGCTGACCTGCTCCTCACTGCCGATCCGAGCGAAGCGACAGGCACAGGGCTGGAGAACATCTCCGCCCGCATCCAGGTCACCGTCGCTGCAAGCACTCTCGCCGGGGAGGACGATCGTCCCGCTGAACTCGACGGACACGGGCCGCTCGATCCCGACGTCGCGCGGGGACTCGCAGGACATCGCACCGGGTGGGCGCGTCTGTTCCTCGACGCGCAGGGACTGGTCACGGAGACCGACTCCTACTCCCCGACAGAGCAGATGCGGCGGTTCCTCAGAGCGCGCGATCAGCACTGCAGGTTTCCCGGATGCAGGATGCCGGTGCATCGTTGCGAGATCGACCACAACCACGACCACGCCCGTGGTGGACGCACGCGCGTCGACAATCTCAGCCACTTCTGCACGACGCACCACTCGCTCAAGCATCCGGACATCCATGAGCGGCATCGGTGGACGGCGCGCCAGACCTCTGACGGGTCGCTCACGTGGACGAGTCCGCTCGGCCGCGAGTATGTCGACCCACCGCGACGAAGAGTGATGTTCGTCTGAGCGCATCACACGTGACGCTGAGCGCAGCATCCTCACGCTGAGCGCAGCACGCGTCACGCTGAGCGCAACACCCCTCAGGCTGAGCGCAGCCATCGTCGGACGAGGGGGCGCACAGCCAAGACGAAGCGGAGCGCGCGCTGAGACGGAGCGGAGCACGCACTGAGACGAAAGCGGCCCCGACTATTGCGGGAGCACGCTCAACAGCCAGCCCGCCGAGCGCACTTGCGCCGCGCCCGCTGCGTCGACCCGGTTCTGCAGTTCGCGGTCGCTCGAGACGACCACGACATGCTGCCCAGCATGCGTCCGACGCTCCACCTCAGCCACAATCGCGTCGTCTCCGGCTCCCTCGGCGCGGACCATCGAGACGCCACCTGCGGGAAGCAGCTCCGGCACCTCCGCATCGGCGTCCGACGACGGAGTCACGATCCCGCGCGCCTCCCCTTCGACGACGAGAGCGATCTCCGGGAACCAGGTCGCTCCCCCGACCCCGAGGTCGGCCGCGGGCACAGCGAGTCCGTCGAGGCGCGAGGCAAGACGAGCCGTCGCACCGGCACGATCTCTCCACCATCCGTTCGGCACAGAGCCGACCACGTTGGCGGCGTCGACGACGAGCGACAGGCGCACATCGAGCAGGGTGCGCAGAGCGGGCCAGGCGCTACCGAAACCGGGGTGCAACGGCCGTGCGTCCACCTCATCGACGGGCACCCACTCGAGAGCCACGCTCTCGGGGTCACTGATCACGGGGTCGAACGCACGCACCACATCGGCGATGACGGTCGTGTACGACCACACGTCCAGATCGAGCACGCTGGTGAACCGGGGTCGCACGGCCGCATCCGGAACCCCGGCCTCTTCCTGCGCCTCGCGCACTGCGCCCACGATCGCGCTCTCGCCCTCGTGCATGGCGCCGCCAGGCAACCCCCATGTCCCACCGAAGTGCGACCAGGACACCCGGTGCTGAAGAAGGATCCCGCGTTCCGGATCGACGGCGAGCAGTCCAGCCGCGCCGAAGCGCCCCCAGTACTTCTCCCCCGAGGGGGCGATCACCCAGGCGTCGCCCGGGTTTCGCGGCCCATCTGGGCGGCGGGGTTCACCTGCGGCGGGAGGTACGACAGTCACCCCTTCAGCCTGTCACAGCATCCGGCTGTCGGCATCCGCCGGGGTCATACGCGGGAACAGCTGTGCCCGCGCGGAATCGCGCGGGCACAGCTGTCGAATCGGGTGCGATCAGCGCTGGCGCTTCTCGCGGACCCTCATGTTGATGACGATCGGAGTTCCGTCGAATTCGTAGAGCTCGCGCAGACGACGCTGAATGAAGCGGCGGTAGCCCGGGTCGAGGAATCCCGTCGTGAACAGCACGAACGTCGGCGGACGCGTCGATGCCTGCGTGCCGAACAGGATGCGCGGCTGCTTTCCGCCACGCAGCGGGTGCGGGTGCTCGGCGACGAGCTCTGCGAGGAAGGCGTTGAACTTGCCCGTCGGGATGCGACGGTCCCAGTTCTCCAACGCCGTCTCGAGCGCCGGCACGAGCTTGTCGAGGTGACGACCGGTCTTGGCCGAGATGTTCACTCGGGGCGCCCAGGCGACGTGCGCCAGGTCCTGCTCGATCTCACGCTCGAGGTACCGACGTCGATCGGCGTTCTCGAGGTCGTCATCGTTCAGACGATCCCACTTGTTGAATGCCAGGACGAGAGAGCGGCCCGACTCGAGCACGAGATCGATGATGCGGACGTCCTGCTCGCTGATCGTCTCGGACACATCGAGGACGACGACCGCGACCTCCGCCTTCTCGAGAGCAGCGGACGTGCGCAGCGACGCGTAGAAGTCAGCACCCTGCGCCATGTGAACACGGCGGCGGATGCCGGCGGTGTCGACGAGGCGCCAGAGCTTGCCACCGAGCTCGACGATCTCATCGACCGGGTCACGGGTGGTTCCCGCGAGGTCGTTCACGACCACGCGCTCTTCGCCGGCCGCCTTGTTGAGCAGCGAGGACTTGCCGACGTTCGGGCGACCGAGGATCGCGACGCGCCGCGGCCCGCCGATCTCGGCCTTCGCGACCGCGGAGACATCCGGCAGCTTCTTCAGCAGCTGGTCGAGCAGATCGGCGACGCCACGACCGTGGATCGCCGACACCGGGTAGGGCTCGCCGAGGCCGAGGTTCCAGAGAGCCGCAGCCTCAGGCTCCTGACGAGCGTCGTCGATCTTGTTGGCGACGAGGAAGACCGGCTTGCCGCTCTTGCGCAGCAGCTTCACGACGTGCTCATCGGTCGACGTGGCGCCGACCATGGCGTCGACGACGAACAGCACGATGTCAGCGAGGTCGATCGCGACCTCCGCCTGCGCGGCGACCGAGCGGTCGATGCCGCGGGCGTCGGGCTCCCAGCCGCCCGTGTCGACGAGCGAGAAGCGACGGTCGGCCCACTCGGCCTTGTACGTCACGCGGTCGCGGGTCACACCGGGGGTGTCCTCGACGACTGCCTCGCGACGGCCGAGGATGCGGTTGACGAGAGCCGACTTGCCGACGTTCGGTCGACCGACGATCGCGACGACCGGCAGGGCCGGGAAGAACTGGATCCCGTCCTCTCCCATCGTGATGCCGGCGAGAAGGGCGGCATCTTCATCGTCCAGGTCGTAGTCGGCGAGGCCGGCGCGCAGGGTCTCGGCGCGCGCCTCCGCGAGCTGCTCGTCGAGCGACTCCATCTTCTCGGCGAGCTGGTCGGGGCCGCCTTCGTATTCGTCGTCAGCCATGGTGTACTCCTCGGATTCGTTCGATCACCGCGAGGACGGCGTCGATGGTCTGTGTGAAATCGAGCTCCGTCGAATCGACGACCTCGACGCCGTCTGCGGCGTTCAGGAAGTCGACGACGGCGCTGTCTGATGCGTCGCGCTTGTGCAGTGCGGCCGCGACGGCCTCGGCGTTCTCGCCGGCGAGCTCGCCGGCACGTCGTGCGGCGCGCACCTCGGGCGCAGCCGTGAGGAGGATGCGCACCGGGGCGTCTGGAGCCACCACGGTGGTGATGTCCCGCCCTTCGACGACGACCGCCGGGTACGGCGCCTCGGCGACGAGGGTGCGGAAGAGACGATTGATCCGGTCCCGCACCTCGGGCACACGGGCGACGCCGCTCACCGCGCTCGAGACCGAGGGTTCGCGGATCGCGTCCGTGACGTCGACCTCTCCGACGAGCACGGTGCGATCGTCGGGGTCGAGGCCGAGGCGCACAGGGAAGTCGGAGACGGCGTCGAGCACCGCCGCGGCATCCGCCGTGTCGGCGCCTCGATCCAGCACATGCCAGGCGAGAGCGCGGTACGCGGAGCCGGTGTCGAGGTAGCCGAAGCCCAGAGCCCGAGCGACCGCCTTGGACACGCTGGACTTGCCGGAGCCGGCGGGCCCGTCGATCGCGATGAAATCAGTCATTGGTGGTACCTGCAATCCGCCAGCCGCGTTCCTGAAGTCCGGTGATCGCCCCGTGCAGCGCAGCAGGGTCGACGCTGATCTCGGCCAGGCCGAACTGCGCGCCCGGCGAGTGCTCGAGACGGAGGTCCTCGACGTTGACGCCGAGCTCTCCGAGTTCGCCGAACAGTCGACCGAGCTGGCCGGCGGTGTCGTCGACCATCACGACCAGGGACTCGAATCGCTGGTTCTGCCCATGCTTTCCGGGAAGACGTTCGACGCCGTCGTTGCCCTGCCGGATCGTCTCGGCGACCACACGCCGAGCCCCGGGGGCCTCGGGCGCGCGCAGAGCGTCCGACACTTCGCGGAGATCGGATGCCAGAGCGTCGAGGATCTCGACCACGGGCCCGGCGTTCGCTCCGAGGATCTGCACCCAGAGTTCGGGTGCGGATGCCGCGATACGCGTCGTGTCGCGGACGCCCTGGCCGGAGAGGCGCAGCGCACCCTCGTCGGCGGTGGCGAGACGGCCGGCGAGCAGGCTCGCGACGACCTGAGGAACGTGGGAGGTGAGAGCGACCGAGCGGTCGTGCTCCTCGGGAGTCATCTCGAGCGGCATCGCTCCGACATCGAGGGCGAGCGCTTCGACGAGCGCGAGATCGGTGGCGGTCGTGTCGGCATCCCGGCACACCACCCAGGGGCGGCCCACGAAGAGGTCGGCGCGCGCAGAGATCGCTCCGCCGCGCTCGCGTCCGGCGAGGGGGTGCGAGCCGATGTAGCGGGTGAGGTCGACGCCACGGTGCTGCAGGCTGTGCAGGGGCTCGAGCTTGACGCTCGCCACGTCGGTGACGACAGCGTGAGGGAAACGACTCAGCTCCGACTCGATGACATCCGCGGTGACATCCGGCGGCACGGCGACCACGATCAGCACCGGCGAATCGTCCTCGGCGGCCGAGCGGCCCGCCCCGTAGTCGATCGCGAGACGCAGCTGGGCGGGCGAGGTGTCGGCGAGCACCACGTCGACACCCTTCGCACGAAGGGCATGTCCGATGCTCGCGCCGAGCAGCCCGGCGCCGACGACGCGAACGGTTCCCGAGAGTCTGGCCGCGATTCGTGGCGCGACAGAACTCCGAGCCCCCGTGGGCGCACTCGTCGTATCGGTCACTCGTTCTCCTGTTGCTCGCCTGGCGCCTCGGCGACACCGGAATCACGGCGCGACAGAGTCAAGAGTGCGCCGAGTTCGATTTTAGTCAGTTCGCGCGTCTTCCCAACCGGGAGGGTTCCCAGGTGCAGCGGGCCGAACTGGCGGCGCACGAGTTCGGTCACCGGGTGGCCGACCGCTGCCAGCATCCGTCGGACGATGCGATTGCGCCCGGAGTGCAGTGTCAGCTCGACGAGACTCGACCCGCGAGAGGTGTCGAGCAGCCTCGCCTTGTCTGCCGCGATCGGACCGTCGTCGAGCTCGATGCCCCGGGTGAGCTTCGAGATCGTCTGCGCGGTCACTTCGCCTTCGACCTTGGCGATGTAGACCTTGGTCACCCCGAATGACGGGTGAGCGAGCACGTGAGCGAGGTCTCCGTCGTTGGTCAGCACGAGCAGCCCGCTGGTCTCCGCGTCGAGCCGCCCGACGTTGTAGAGCCGCTCCTCGTAGTCCTCGGTGAACCGGCGCAGATCGGGGCGATCGTTCTCGTCTCGCATGCTGCTGACGACCCCGGTGGGCTTGTTCAGCATCACATAGCGCTTCGACACGTCGAGCTGAACAGCGGTGCCGTCCACATCGATGAGATCGGTCTCGGGGTCGACGCGACGGCCGAGCTCGGTGACGGTCACGCCGTTGACACGGATGCGCCCTTCGACGATGTACTGCTCGATCACGCGTCGCGAGGCCACGCCCGCCGCCGACAGCACCTTCTGCAGGCGGATGCCCTCTGGTGTCTCGAAGCCGCTCATCGGATGGTCCCTTCGTTGAAACTGATTCTGCGCGTCGCGCCGTTGCGGCCGGTCGCCGCCGTCAGGACGACCGAGATCATCGGATGGTCCCTTCGTCGAAGCCGTCCGCGCCGTCGTCGAGCAGAGGAGAGATGGGGGGCAGCTCGTCGAGCGAGTTGATGCCCAGGTGCTGCAGCAGCGCGTCGGTCGTGCCGTAGTTGATGGCGCCGGTCTCGGAGTCCGCGAACAGCTCGGTGATGAGACCTCGTGCGAGGAGCGTCCGTACGACGGAGTCGACGTTCACCGCGCGGATCGACGCCACCTGGCTGCGCGTGACGGGCTGCTTGTAGGCGATCACCGCGAGCGTCTCGAGCGCCGCCTGCGAGAGTCGTGCCGGCGCTTGTCCCCCGACGAACTCCGCGACGACGTCGTCGTGATCCTCCCGGACGTACAGGCGCCAGCCCCCGCCGACCTCACGCAGCTCGAAACCCCGTCGCGGTCCGTGACCCTTGCCGTCGTAATCGTCGACCAGCGTCTCGATCGTCTGTCGGACGGCAGCGACCGGTGATCCGACGGCAGCGGCGAGAGCGACGAGTCCGATCGGCTCGTCGATGATCAGCAGGATCGCCTCGATGCGCTCGGAGAGGGGCGTGTCACGCACGGCCGGCTCGGTCACGGCTCCGGTCACTGCGTCAACGGTGTCATCGGTCATAGTCGGCTCCCAGGGATGCCAGTGTCTCGTCCGACCAGGAGTCGGCTGCCCAGCGCAGCGTGAGCTCGCCGAGCGGTTCCAGTTGTTCGAAGGAGAGTGCGGCGTGCCGGTAGAGCTCCAGCACGGAGATGAACCGCGCGACCACGATCCCGGGCTCGCTCACACCCGCGACCAGCTCGCGGAAGCTCACGGACTCCGCCGCGCGCAGCAGAGTGACCACGATCGCGGCCTGTTCGCGGATGCTGACGAGCGGAGCGTGCAGGTGATCGAGGCCGACATGCGGGATCTCCTTCGGCGCGAACGCGAGAAGCGCGAGCGCGGCGAAGTCATCCGCGCTGAGCGACCACACGAGCTCGGGGGTCTTTCGCCTGTGCTTCTCATCCAGCCGGACAGCACGCACGTGCCGACGGTCCTCGCGCTGCAGGCATCGGGCGAACCACGCCGAGACCTCTTTGAAGGCGCGGTACTGCAGGAGTCGCGCGAAGAGGAGGTCACGTGCTTCGAGGAGAGCGACGGCTTCGGCATCCACCAGCTCGCCCTGAGGCAGCAGTCCCGCCACCTTCATGTCGAGCAGCGTCGCTGCGACCACCAGGAACTCGGACGCCTGATCGAGCTCCTCGTCGTCGTCGAGCTCCTTGAGGTATGCGATGAACTCGTTGGTGACGGCGCTCAGCGACACCTCGGTGATGTCCATCTCGTGCTTCGAGATGAGGTTCAGCAGAAGGTCGAACGGGCCGTCGAAGTTCGACAGGGAGACGCGGAACCCGGGATCCGCCGGCGGTGCGGTGTCAGCGATGTCTGAGCCGATGTCCGCGACGGACTGAACGGGCGAGACGGACTGAGCCGGGGTGTCTGGCGGCTCGAGCTCAGGCGACAGCGCCACGGGCGACCAGCTCCCGCGCCAGTCGCAGGTACGCCTGCGCGGCAGCGTGCTCCGGAGCGAACTCGGTGATCGGCACACCGGACACCGATGCATCGGGGAACTTGACGGTTCGACCGATCACGGTCTCCAGGACGTCGTCCCCGAACGCCTCGACCACACGCTCGAGAACCTCACGCGAGTGCAGGGTGCGCGGGTCGTACATGGTGGCGAGGAGGCCGTCCATGGTGATCGACGGGTTCAGCCGGTCGCGCACCTTGTCGATCGTCTCGATCAGCAGCGCCACACCGCGAAGCGCGAAGAACTCGCACTCGAGCGGGATGATGACGCCGTGAGCGGCGGTCAGCGCGTTGACCGTCAGCAGACCGAGCGAGGGCTGGCAGTCGATGAGGATGACGTCGTACTCCCCCGCGACCTGGCGGAGGACACGGGCGAGGATCGTCTCGCGGGCGACCTCGTTCACGAGGTGCACCTCAGCGGCCGACAGGTCGATGTTCGCCGGCATGACGTCAAGGCCTTCGACACCCGAGTGCACGATCGCATCATGTGCGTCGCGCTTGGTGTCGAGCAGCAGATCGTAGATCGTGGGCACATCGTGCGTCTGAATGCCGAGACCTGCCGACAGTGCGCCCTGCGGGTCGAAGTCGACCGCGAGGACCTTCCTGCCATATTCGGCGAGAGCCGCGGCGAGGTTGATCGAGGTCGTCGTCTTGCCGACGCCGCCCTTCTGATTGCAGAGGGCGATGATGCGGGCGGGACCATGCGAGGCGAGAGGAGCAGGGGTCGCGAAGCCGTGATAGGGACGCCCGGTGGGTCCCATGGGGGTGTCGTCGGTCTTCGACGTCTTCGCCCTGGACTTCGCCGCGTTCTCAGCCACCGATTCTCCTGCTCGTTTCGTGCTTGATCGAGTCTACCGATCGCCCGGAGGGTTCCACGCCTCGGCCGCGGCGATCCCGCGTTTTGGCCGCAGCTCGGCTCACCGGGCGCGAGGGTGCGACGTCGCGTAGATGTCGCGCAGCGTGTCGACAGACACGTGCGTGTAGATCTGGGTCGTCGCGACCGAGGCGTGTCCGAGCAGCTCCTGCACGACGCGCACGTCTGCGCCGCCCTGCAGCAGGTGCGTGGCGAACGAGTGCCGCAGCGTGTGCGGTGAGACCTCGGCGGTGATGTGCGCGTTCTCCGCGGCCGCGCGGATGACCAGCCAGGCGCTCTGGCGCGACAGGGGCGCACCGCGCGCGCCGAGGAACAGCCGCGCCGACGCCCGACCCTTCACTGCGAGCCCGGGACGGACCCGGGTGAGGTACGCGTCAACCGCTGCGCGGGCGAACGAGCCGATCGGCACGATACGTTCCTTCGACCCCTTGCCGCGGAGGCGCAGGACATCGCCATGAGCGAGGTCGTCGACGTCGAGCCCGACGGCCTCCGACACACGAGCGCCGGTCGCGTAGAGCAGCTCGAGCAGGGCCCGGTCACGGATGCCCAGCGGGTCCTCCGCGCTGGGGGCGCCGAGGAGGCTCTCGACCTGGTCGATCGTCAGGGCCTTCGGCAGACGCCGCGGGGCCTTGGGCGGACGGAGACGGCCGCTCGGGTCATCCGGTTCGATCCCTTCACGCGCCAGGAACCGGTGCCATCCGCGCACCGACGACTGCAGACGGGCGAGGCTCGTCGCCGCAGGAGCCGGATCGGCCCCGGAGCGATCGGCGATGAAGCGTCCGACGACCGCAGCGCTGATCTCAGCGGTGTCCGTCACCCCCTCGGACACGAGCCACTCCAGATACGTGTCGAGGTCGCGTCGATACGCCGAGATGGTGTGCTCGCTGAGGCCGCGCTCGATCGTGACGTGGCGCAGATACGTGTCCAACGCTCGGTCGAGCTGCATGCTCAGCTCCGGTCGCGCAGCCTCTGCGCGGCCGCGAGGACGCCGATGCTGAGGATGCCGTTGCGCATCCGCCCATCGAGCACCGCGGCGACCGCGGCATCGAGCGGCACCCACTCCACGCGGATGTCAGCCTCTTCGTCCACGCGCGCGTGCGCTTCGTTCGCCGCCGACACGCCACTCGCGAGGAAGACGTGGATGACCTCGTCGTTGCCACCCGGGGTCGTCCACGACGAGACGAGCGGCTCCCAGTGCGCGGCGACGAGATCGGCCTCCTCCGCCAGCTCGCGCTGAGCTGCCGCGAGGGGCTCCTCCCCCGGCATGTCGAGCAGACCTGCCGGCAGCTCCCAGTCGCGGTGACGGATCGGGTGCCGGTACTGCTGGATCAGCAGTACGCGACCCTGGTCATCGAGCGCGAGGATCGCTACGGCGCCGGTGTGCGCGACATACTGACGGCGGATCTCCCCGTCGCCGTAACGCACACGGTCGTCGCGCACATTCCAGACGGCACCCTCGTAGACGAGGTCACTCTGCAGAACCTCCGGCTGGAAGGGCTCGTCTCTCAGCTCATCGAACTCAGACATGGGCTTCGCCACGCTCAAGCGACTGCTTCGCCGAACTCGGCATCGGCCTCGACGTCGAAGAGCTCGCTCGAGCGGTGACGCTCGATCGCAGCCCCGACCAGGCCACGGAACAGCGGGTGCGGGTCGGTCGGGCGCGAGCGGAGCTCCGGGTGCGCCTGGGTGGCGATGTAGTACGGGTGGACGTCCCGCGGGAGCTCGACGTACTCGACCAGGTCGAGCTCGGGGTTGAGACCCGAGAAGACCAGACCGGCCTCGGAGAGACGCGCACGGTAGGCGTTGTTGACCTCGTAGCGGTGGCGGTGACGCTCCGACGCCTCGGGGCCGCCGTACAGCTCGCTCGCCAGGGAGCCCTCCGCCAGCGCCGCCTTGTAGAGGCCGAGACGCATCGTGCCACCCAGGTCTCCACCGTCGAGGATCTCGATCTGCTCCGCCATCGTGGCGATGACCGGCTCGGTCGTCTCGGGGTCGAACTCGCTCGACGACGCGCCCTCGATGCCGGCGACATCACGGGCGTATTCGATGACCATGCACTGGAGGCCGAGGCAGAGGCCGAGGGTCGGAATTCCCTGCTCGCGCGCGAACTTCAGCGCACCGAGCTTGCCCTCGATCCCACGGATGCCGAAGCCACCGGGAACGCAGATGCCGTCGAGTGCGGCGAGCTGCTCGCGGGCGCCCTCGGGGGTCTCGCAGCGGTCCGACGGGATCCAGCGGATGTTGACCTTGGTCTCCTGTGCGAAACCGCCGGCCTTCAGCGCTTCGGTCACCGAGAGGTAGGCGTCCGGCAGGTCGATGTACTTGCCGACCAGGCCGATGGTGACCTCGTGCTTCGGGTTGTGCACGGCGTGGAGGACCTTGCTCCAGCGCGACCAGTCCACCTCGTCGGCAGCCTTCTGGTCGAGTCCGAGGCGGCGCACGATGTACGAGTCGAGCCCCTGGTCGTTGAGCGTCGAAGGGATGTCGTAGATGCTCGGCAGATCGACCGTGTTGATGACGCCCTCGGCGTCGACGTCGCACATGAGCGCGATCTTGTTGCGGTTGCTCTCGCTCACAGGCCGGTCGCTGCGGAGCACGAGGGCATCGGGCTGGATGCCGACCTGACGGAGGGCCGCCACCGAGTGCTGGGTCGGCTTCGTCTTCTGCTCACCGGATGCGCCCATGAACGGAACCAGCGAGACGTGCACGAAGAACACGCTGTCGCGTCCGAGCTCGTGACGCAGCTGACGAGCGGCCTCGAGGAACGGCTGCGACTCGATGTCGCCGACCGTTCCGCCGACCTCGGTGATGATCACGTCGGGGCGAGGATCCTCGGTCGCCTGCAGACGCATGCGGCGCTTGATCTCATCGGTGATGTGCGGGATGACCTGCACGGTGTCGCCGAGGTACTCGCCGCGACGCTCGCGGGCGATGACCTGCGAGTAGATCTGACCGGTCGTGACGTTCGCCGCCTGCGACAGGTTGATGTCGAGGAAGCGCTCGTAGTGGCCGATGTCGAGGTCGGTCTCGGCACCGTCATCCGTGACGAAGACCTCACCGTGCTGGAACGGGTTCATCGTGCCCGGATCGACGTTGAGATACGGGTCGAGCTTCTGCATCACGACGCGGAGTCCGCGTGCGGTGAGGAGGTTGCCGAGGCTTGCGGCAGTGAGCCCCTTACCCAAAGACGAAACGACACCACCCGTCACAAAGATGTGCTTGGTCGTGTCGTTCTTGGGCCCCGCAGAAGAAGAGTTCATCACGGGCTTCGATCCTATCAGGAGGTGAGGGCGCCGAGGCTGAGAAGTTCTCGGGCGTGGGTGATCGCGGCATCCGAATCGGTCAATCCGGACAGCAGTCGGGCCATCTCGGCCTCGCGCTCCTGGCCTTCGAGACGGCGGACACTCGATGCGGTGACTGCTCCGTCGTGGGATTTCACGACGGAGAGGTGGTTGTTGGCGAACGCGGCGACCTGAGCCAGATGGGTCACGGCGATCACCTGCGACTTCTCTGCGAGTCGGGCGAGTCGTCGGCCGACCTCGATCGCCGCCGCACCGCCGATGCCGGCATCGACCTCGTCGAAGACGAAGGTTGGCACGGGGTCGGTGCCGGCGATCACGACCTCGATGGCGAGCATCACGCGCGACAGCTCACCGCCGGATGCCCCCTTCGAGACGGATCGGGGTTCGGCGCCGGGGTGGGGCGCGAGCAGGATGGCGACGTCGTCGCGGCCGTGAGCGCTCTCCGCCCCGGGCGTGACCGCGACCTCGAGAGTCGCGTCCGGCATGGCGAGCTCGTGCAGCTCATCGCTCACGGCGACGCCCAGTCGTGCTGCGGCTGCGGTGCGCTCCGCGGTCAGTGCCTCGGCCCGGGAATCCAGCTCAGCGCGAGCGGCGTCCCGTTCGGCCTCGAGGCGCGCGAGCCGCTCGCCGTCGTCTTCGAGTTCGGCGAGCCGGGTCGATCCGGTCTGCCACAGCTCGAGCGCCTCGTCCAGCGAACCGTGCGCACGGATGAGCGTGCTCAGTGCCGCGCGCCGTTCTTCGACAGCCGCGAGCTCGTGCGGTCCCGATTCGTCGAGATCGGCGAGGTAGGCGGAGAGCTGTCCGGCGATGTCGGCGATCCGGTAGCCGATGTCGGCGAGGCCTGCAGATATCTCGGTGAGCGCGGCGTCGGAGACCCGTTCGAGCGCGCGACGCGCCTCGGCGATCAACGCGGATGCGTCGGGCTCGCCCTCTTCGTTCGAGAGCGCGCCGTGGGCGAGCGAGGCCGCGAGGCGCAGCTCCTCGGCGTTCGCCAGGCGCTCGGCCCGTGCCGACAGCTCGACGTCCTCGCCCGGTTCGGGGGCGGCAGCCTCGATGAGAGCAAGTGCCTCCCGAAGCCGGGAGGCCTCGTCGGCTCGACGATCACGGTTCTCGGTGATGTCCGCGATCTCGGAATCCAGCTCGCGCCACCGGGTGAACGACGATGCGTAGGCGTCGAGCGCCCGGGCGATCGGCGCTCCTCCGAAGCGATCGAGCGCATCGCGCTGCGCAGCGGCAGAGCGCAGCCTGAGCTGCTCGGACTGACCGTGCACGACGACCAGCTCCTCGGCCAGGGCCGACAGCACACCCGCCGGCGCCGCGCGTCCTCCGACGCTCGCACGGCTGCGTCCCTCGGCGCTCAGCGTGCGTGAGACGTACAGCTCTGCGGCACCGGAACCGGCGGGTTCCAGCTCGCCGCCGGCGTCTGCCACGATGTCCGCGACGTCGCCGGTCTCGGGGACGATCCACACACCCGCGACCGAGGCCTGGGTGGCACCGGCACGCACCGCTCCGGAATCGGCGCGCTGACCGAGCAGCAGCCCGAGGCCGGTCACGACCATCGTCTTGCCGGCACCGGTCTCACCTGTGATCGCGGTGAATCCGGGCCCGAGAGGCAGCACGGCGTCGGCGATCACGCCGAGTCCCTGCATCCGCATCTCCTCGATCATGAGGCTGCCCCCTGCCCGCGCCATCCCGCCACCGGCAACTGGAACTTGCGCACCAGACGATCGGTGAACGCGGTCGGGTGCAGACGCGCGAGGCGCACGGGGCGCGATGACCGCCGCACGACGACTCGGGCCCCCGGCGGCAGGTCGTGGGACCGTCGCCCGTCGCACCAGAGGATGCCGGCGCCGGACGTGCCTTCGAGCATCTCGATGGCCACGGCGGCATCGGGGCTGACCACCAGCGGCTTGGCGAAGAGGGCGTGCGCAGAGAGCGGCACCACCGCGATGGCCTCGACGCTCGGCCAGATGACCGGACCGCCCGCGGAGAAGTTGTAGGCCGTGGACCCGGTCGGAGTGGACACGACCATTCCGTCGCATCCGAAGCTCGAGAGGGGGCGTCCGTCGATCTCGAGCACGACCTCGATCATGCGCTCCCGACTCGCCTTCTCGACCGTCGCCTCGTTGAGGGCGAACGTCTCGTAGACCACCTCGCCGTCGACATCCTTGACCCGGACCGACAGCGCGAGACGCTCTTCGACCTCGTAGTCGCGGTCGATGACGCGGCGCATGGCGGCATCCATGTCATCGCGGTCGATCTCCGCGAGGAATCCGACGTGGCCCATGTTGATCCCGAGCACGGGAGCCGCGCAGCCGCGCACCAGCTCGGCGGCTCGCAGGATCGTGCCGTCGCCGCCCAGGACGATCGCGAGCTCGAGCTGCTCCTGCTGCACCGTCTCGCCGAGCACGTCGACATCCGCGAAGCGGGCATCGACGGCACGCAGGTCGAGGCTGTCGTCGGCGGCGAGCACGGGGCGCGCCCCCGCGCCACGCAGCGCATCGACCACGCGGAGGGCCGCTTCGACCGTGTCTTCCCTGCCGGCATGGGCGACGACCAGGATGTTGCGCTCGTTCATCGTCTCCCTGTCAGTTCGTTGATGCGGTCCGACCATTCTGACGGATCACTGCCGCGGCCCGGTGCGAGGTGCAGAAGGTATTCCGTGTTCCCGTGGGTCCCGAGAATCGGGGAGGACAGGATGCCGAGCATGCCGAGCCCCGCGTCCCAAGCGCTCCACGCCGTCCGCGCGACGGCGTCGGCGCGCGTGGCGGGATCTGTCACCAGTCCCCCGCGCACGGCCGTTCGACCGACCTCGAACTGGGGTTTGACCAGCAGCACGATGTCGGATCCCGCCGCTGCCACGCTCGCGACGGCCGGCAGGACATGCTCGAGCGAGATGAACGAGAGGTCGCCCACGATGAGGTCGGGGGCTGCGTCCTCCCCGGTCACGTCCCTCAGGTTCTCTGGGGTCATGTATCGGACGTTGTACCCCTCGACGCGCACCACACCGGGATCGGATGCCACGGCAGCGGCCATCTGATCGTGTCCGACGTCGACGGCCAGCACACGGCGCGCTCCGCGCTCACGCAGCACCTGGGTGAAGCCACCGGTGGAGGCGCCCATGTCGAGCGCCAGGCGCCCTTCGGCAGAGATGCCGAAGCCGTCGAGCGCGGCGACCAGCTTGTGCGCGCCGCGACCGACATAGTGGTCGGCACCCGCGACGGAGATCTCGGCCTCATCGCTGACAGGCGTCGACGCCTTCACGACCGGTCGGCCGTCGATGCTCACCAGACCGTCGGCGATCAGGGTTGCGGCGTGGGTGCGTGAGCGGGCGAGTCCTCGCGCGGCGAGGGCAGCGTCGAGTCGCGTCATCGGGCGCCCGGCGCATCGCGCTGATCGAGTCTCGCGCCGCTGTCGAGGCGGCGGGACAGCTCGTCATGCAGCCCGGAGTACGCGTCTGCTCTGGCAGCGAGAGGCTGCCCCTCGATCAGGCGCAGGCGACTCCACAGACCATCGGTCGGTGCGTTCGTCGTCTCTTCGCTCACGCTTCTACTGTACGCGGCAGGGCCGACACGTCGGCGGAGCCACGGCGAGGGCCCGGCTGCCCGTCAGGGCCGGTGGAAGGGGTCGTCGTAGAGGCGCTCAGGGACGCGAAGCACGAACACCGGTGTCCCGGAAGCCCAGATCGCGGCTGCCCCGGCGCGCAGCAGATCGATCTGCGCCTCGCCCTCGGCGATGATCTCGACATCCGCACCGCTGACGCGGACAGACGCGCCGTTGACCGAATAGACGCCGTCCTTGGACGTGAGCTCCGGGTACGGCTGGTGCAGTTCCCGCAGATCGCTCAGGATGTACGTCGGACGGGATCCTTCCGGTGCCGCGAGCACATGCTTCGGCCGGTCGATGCCCGTGAGCACCAGCGCGGAGTCGATACCCGCCCTCACCGCCCCGAGAATGTCGGTGTCGAGACGGTCGCCGATGAACAGCGGCTTCGTCGCGCCGAAGCGCGACGTGGCCTCCTCGAAGATCGGAGTCTCCGGTTTGCCTGCCACTGTCGCGAGCCGACCGATCGCCGTGTGCACGGCGGACACGAGCGTCCCGTTGCCCGGGGCGACGCCGCGTTCGCGCGGGATCGTCCAGTCGGTGTTGGTGGCGATCCACGGGATGCCGCCCTCTTCTTCGGGGAGCTTCAGGGCGAATGCCGCTTCTGCGAGGTCCGTCCAGGCGACCTCAGGGGCGAAGCCCTGCACGACCGCATCCGGAGCATCCTCAGCACTGCGAGTCACCGTGTAACCGGCCTTCTCGGCCTCGTCCACGAGCCCGGCTCCCCCGACGATCAGCAACGTCGCCGGAGGGGGCACGATCCCGGCGAGCAGCCGCATGGCGGCCTGCGGGCTGGTGATGACATCAGACGGGGCGACGTCGAGACCCAGGCTGCTGAGGTGCTCGGCGACCGACGCGTCGGTGCGCGACGCGTTGTTCGTGATGTAACCGAGTCTCGCGGTCTCACCGGCCGCGTTGAGGCTCTCCACCGCGTAGGGCAGCGCGCCAGGGCCCGCATAGACGACGCCATCCAGGTCAGCGAGCACGGCGTCGACGCCGTCGAGCGGCGTGCGCAGTGCGGGCTTCTTGGAGAACAGCCCCACTACGCCTCCTCAGAGGGCTCGGATGCTGTGCGCTTCGCGTCGGTGTCGGCGAGGTCGCCGTCCTCGTCCTCGTCCTCGCCGAGAAGCTCACGCACCTCGTCGTCGATCGACGGTTCCGACTCGATATCGGACTCGGTGTCCGCCTCTTCAGCATCTGCAGCCGCCATGGTCTCGTCGGACTCGGCGGGCTCCAGTTCGGACTCAGAATCGTCTGACCCGGAATCGTCGGACTCCGAGTCGTCGGACTCAGAATCGTCGGACTCAGAATCGGACCGGCCGTCTTCAGCATGGTCGTCATCGAAGTCACCTTCGATGAGACCGTCTTCGATAATGATCTCCTCATCACCGGCTTCGTCGACGCCCAGCGCTTCCGCAGCGACCTCGGCGCGATGCGCCCAGAACTCTGCCTCGTCGGTGCGCCCCAGGTCCTCGAGCACGGCGGCGCGCGCAGCGAAGAGCGCGGGGCTCCACTCGAATGCGCGGTCGGGGTCGAGCTCAGGGATCTCGAGTTCGCCGAGCGCGAGTTCGAGGTCGCCCTGATCCAGACGTGCACCCGACATGGCGATCGCCAGCGAGACACGGACGGGCGTGGTCAGAGCGGTCCGGTCGACAGCGCGACCGGTCTCGAGCGCACGGTCGGGGCGGCCGATGCCCCGCTCGCTGTCGACCATCAGGGCGATCTGATCGTCCTTGCCGGAAATGCGGCGGTACGTGCGCAGCTCACGCAGCGCAAGAGCGAAGTCCTCGGTCGCATAGGCGGTGATCCCGAGGGTCTCGCGGACGATCGCGATGCGGCCGGCACGGCGGGATGCTGCGAGAGCGTGCTCATGAGCGAGAGCGGGATCCTCGTCGATGAGACGCGACGCCATCGCGAGGTGACGAGCGACGAGGTCGGCGTTCTCCTTGCTCAGGGTCTTCAGCTCATTGCGCGCCGACGTGTGCAGGTCGCGGGCCGTGACGTCATCGGGGATGTGCGGGTCGTTGAAGCGAGGACGATCGCCCGCGGCCTGCACCGGACGCTCACGGTCCACTCCCCCACGCTGCGGGTACGAGCGCGACGAGTCGCGGTCCTGCCGCGGCGCGCGGTCATCGCGGTTGTAGCCACCCGTGCGGGGCCCGCCATCGCGGTTGTCGCGGTTGTAGCCGCCCGAGCGAGGAGCACCACCGTCGCGACTGTCACGGTTGTAGCCACCGGTACGGGGAGCGCCACCGTCGCGACTGTCACGGTTGTACCCACCACCGGTACGGGGAGCGCCACCGTCACGGCTGTCACGGTTGTAACCGCCCGAACGCGGAGCGCCACCATCACGGTTGTCGCGGTTGTACCCACCGGTACGGGGAGCACCACCGTCACGGTTGTAGCCACCGGTACGCGGTGCGCCACCGTCACGGTTGTAGCCACCGGTACGAGGTGCGCCACCTTCACGGCTGTCACGGTTGTAACCGCCCGAACGCGGAGCGCCACCATCGCGGCTGTCACGGTTGTAACCGCCCGAACGCGGAGCGCCACCATCGCGGCTGTCGCGGTTGTACCCACCAGTGCGAGGAGCACCACCGTCACGGTTATCACGGTTGTACCCACCAGTGCGAGGAGCACCACCATCGCGATTGTCGCGGTTGTACCCACCAGTGCGAGGAGCACCACCATCACGGCTGTCACGGCTGTACCCACCCGAACGGGGAGCACCACCATCACGGCTGTAGCCGCCCGAACGGGGTGCGCCACCATCACGGCTGTCACGGTTGTAACCGCCCGAACGCGGAGCGCCACCATCACGGCTGTCACGGTTGTATCCACCAGTGCGAGGAGCACCACCGTCACGGTTATCACGGTTGTACCCACCAGTGCGCGGGGCACCACCATCGCGGTTATAGCCGCCCGAACGGGGAGCGCCACCATCACGGTTATAGCCGCCCGAACGGGGTGCGCCACCATCACGGTTATAGCCGCCCGAACGGGGTGCGCCACCATCACGGTTATAGCCGCCCGAACGCGGAGCGCCACCATCACGGTTGTCACGGTTGTAACCGCCCGAACGCGGAGCGCCACCATCGCGGCTGTCACGGTTGTACCCACCAGTGCGAGGAGCACCACCGTCACGGTTATCACGGTTGTACCCACCAGTGCGCGGGGCACCACCATCGCGGTTATAGCCGCCCGAACGGGGAGCGCCACCATCACGGCTATAGCCGCCCGAACGGGGAGCGCCACCATCACGGTTATCGCGGTTGTACCCACCAGAACGGGGGGCTCCTCCGTCACGACTGTAACCGCCCTCGCGGCGGGGTGCGTCGTCGCGACGCGGACCGCTGCTGCGATTCTGTTCCGAGAGTCCTCCGGAAGGTCGGTTACTGCGCGATCCCTGGTCGTCGTTGCGACGCGGACGGCGCTCTTCCTCTTCCGGCATGATGCTCCCTGTTCTAGATGTTGTTAACGCAAAATGGCCACCCAACGATGGGTGGCCATTTGCTTAAAAGAAGTCCGGCGGTGTCCTACTCTCCCACAGGGTCCCCCCTGCAGTACCATCGGCGCTGTGAGGCTTAGCTTCCGGGTTCGGAATGTAAACCGGGCGTTTCCCTCACGCTATGGCCGCCGAAA
>Ga0308167_1000356_pt1 | contig 88959 bp, 80 predicted proteins | sample PhyCR1_2_FD_202138 | JGI IMG/M metagenome (GOLD analysis project Ga0308167, IMG submission 202138) | Phyllosphere microbial communities from UC Gill Tract Community Farm, Albany, California, United States - DLSLRC.R1 | ecosystem: Host-associated > Plants > Phyllosphere > Unclassified | place...
GATGATCTGATTTGGGTACGCAAAGGGGATTCGATAGACGGTCCAAAGCGCATAGATCACGACGACTACGACAAATACACGCACTATGCGCCGTGTGAACCGCCGGCAATTCTCGCCAAGCGAGGTGGAGCGTGATTAAACTCGACATACATGAATTCGATGAGCGTGATTTGATTAGGCGCGTCATGCGCAACATGCGTGGGCGCTCGCGTTATGGCGAAATGCGTTGGGTGATTGTCCGCGACACGTTCGCATGCGGCTCAACAGTGGCGCGCGCTCTTTGTCACAAGTTCTGTCTAGACCCCGATCAGGAATTGAAGAAATGACCCAGCGCACAGTTACATACGACAAGCGAGGTGGAGCATGAGCGACATTCGACAGATACCGAGCCCAAAAGAAACGAGCCGAGAAGCCCCGAAACGCATAAAGCGCCCTTGCGAGTGGGGTATGCAGGGTGCCGTCCGAGACATGGAAACGCAAATGGGGACTGTTGAGGCATACAACCGCCTTTGCGATTGGGCGCAACACCTCAAGGAGAAGATCGATCGCGGCGATGCGCAGGCGCAGGCCGCAATGTGGGCGACCGATCCAAAGTGGATTTATCCGGCTGGAGGGGAATGATGCGCACAGATACATACGATGAAGAATTAGAGCCGTGCCCGTTTTGCGGCAGCGACAATATCAGCACAGGTGAATGTCTTACCGACTTGGGTGAAGGAAGACGGTCATCACAATCGCAATGCTTGAACTGCGGCGCGTTGGGTCCGGACGGCATACTCGAAAAAGATGATGGCCCGGATTACGGGAGCGATAAAGCTCGGGCTTCCTGGAACCGCCGTACCCCACCCAGCGCGCAGAGCGTTGAGCCGGTGGCTATGGTCCGCAAGCTGGTGAACATGTCCATCATCGATTCCACAGGCTGCAAAACCAGTTGGGAGGACTTGCCGGACGGGACGAAACTCTACACCTCCCCGCCGAGCGCCGAGGGTGCGCGGGATGCGGCGCTTGAGGATGCGGCGGTTGCTTCTGAGATACCGATGATTGGCGTATACCCGTTCGAAGTACGTAGAGACATCGCACAGCGTATCCGAGCCCTCAAATCGAAGAAGGAGTCGTGATGGTTGATCGATATGAAGCAACAGCAAAGGCTTTACGCGAATGTGATTGGTCCGGCGTTTCTATTGGGGCGAAGGCGTGCCTACAGGCATCAATAGAATTGCTTGATGTGGCCGGGCAGACAGCAGAAGAATTAAGCGAGTCTGACGCTGTACTACATCGTCTAGCTAAGATTCTAGCAGCAACGGCTGTTGCTCTAAAGGGACCCGAAAAAGTAAGAAGGCGTCATGGGTACGCAGACTTGCCTGATTTGGTTGCGGCGCTTAAGGCCGAACGTGACGCACTCGCCGCTCAGGTGGAGGAACTCGGTAACGAGTTGCTGCTTACGCGTCAGGCCGCTCACAGAGGCATGGATGCAGCGAAGAAAGGAAGCACGATTCAATTACAGTTAGCACAGAAGGCACGCGCGGAATCGTCACCAGACGCTCTTGCTTCAGAGCGTGAGGCAAATGCGATATTGACGGCAGAGAATGAACGTCTCGCCGCGCAGGTGGAGGCGCTGAAGGTGGCTTTAATTACGATAGCAGAGTTCCCGATCACGCAGTTAGATCATCGTTTCCCACAAGACGCCGTAAATATGCAAATCGTGGCACGAGAAACACTCACGCGAGAGGGGCTTATTTATAACGTCCGCAAGGAGCAACAGCCATGACTGAAAAGTACGAAGCGCTGAGGAAGGCGGCTGAGAAGGCAGGCAGAGGAACATGGACCGCTCAGGGCGGTACCGTATTTTTCGATGACGGTGATAGCGCCCTTCGAACAGCAAAGAATCCTGCTGTCTTGTTCACCGCATTTGAAAATATTGGCGCGTGGCCGGATGCGATCATGGAAGAAGATGTGGCGGCATTTGCGGCCATGGCTAACCCATCCACCATACTCGAACTGCTGGATGAGTTGGCATTCTGGAAAGCGCGGTGCGCCGACCTTCACGAAACAGTCGGCAAAGCTTGGGCTGGCTCGTCTATATCGTTGACGCGGGAACAAGCACGAAAGGCGCTCAAGAGACATAGCGATCTAGTTGATAAGCACTCAGCCCGGGAGCAAAAACAATGAGCAAGTATCCAGAGGATAAACCTTTCGGCGAGTGGACTCCGGAGCAGCAGCGTGAGTTTAAGATCGATACGCGTGTAGATGGGAAGCGGTGGGAAACAAAATGGGCAATGGACGACTACTGGAAAACTCCAGTCGAAGGAAATGTGCCGCACTACGCCGAGGACTCGTTCTACCGTCTTGCGCCAGAACCAGAAATTCCCGACTCTATCGATTGGTCGCATGTGCATCCAGATGCGGTAAAAATGCGTCGCTTCTCTAACTGGAAATCCTCTGACTTGAAAGACATTAATGATGATTTTGTTGGTGGAACAAACGGGTTCGCATCCTACAAACGCGGCAACATGAAAGAGTGCACTGTTTACAGGCCGGGGTTTGAGCCGGAGGGGGAGGAATGAAAGTTAAGGAAAACAAGGCGCGGAAGGTTAAAGAAGGCTCCAGAGAATGGCGCAGAAGAGAGAAGTTTGTTTTGGATAGCTATGCTATTCAAATCGTCTGTTGTAAGCACTGTGGAAGCCCTCGTCATCGCGATTACATATGCTTGTTCTGCAACCATGAATAGGATCAGAAATGACCGACAGAGAAATGCTTGAATTGGCAGCGAAGGCGGCGGGTCTGGATGATGCGAGGTGGCAGGATGGGATTTGGTCTGAAAAGCTTTGGGAGGTAATTGGAGAGGGATACTGGAACCCGCTTGAAAAAGACGACGATGCGTTTCGGCTGATGGTGGATTTGTGCTTGGATATCGAACACAATAATCCTGCCGATCAGCAACGATGGGTGGTCGCCTACCAATCCTGCCGTTTTTCTCCGATCGTAGAAACTGATTTTGATGAATCCGAGAGAGCCGCCGCAACCCGCCGCGCAATCGTCATGGCCGCTGCTGAGATTGGAAGGGGGATGGGATGAGCAAGCTTAATGCGGCGCAGGCTGCAAAAGAACTAGGCGTATCATCTCGCCACATTTACGACCTTGCCGCGCCCAATGGCCCAATACCATGCTATCGGATCGGCAAGCGGATCACGTTCGAACCATCAGACATCCAAGAATACCTACAACAATGCCGATCTACCGAGATAAAGCGCGCGGCTGTTTCGTCTTCGAATTCGACCGTCGCATTAATGGACAGCGCATCCGGGCTCGAAAGTTTCTTCCGAAAACGTGGAATCGAACCAAGGCTGACGCCTACGACCGCCAAGAGTCGGACAGACTCTACTCGCTCGGAACAGGGGTCGAGCGTCCGGAGCATTCCATCGAGGACGCGGTTAAGGTCTATCTGAAGCATAGGGTGCCGGAACTGAAGTCTGGCGGTAACATCGAAAATGAACTGGCCATCATGTTTTGGGCGTATCGCGGCAAGCCTATGACCGCTCTCCCGGATGTCTGCAAGGAATACTCGGCCAAGGCAGCGAAGGAAAACGGCGATCCAATCTCTCCGGCTACCCTTCGCAACCGGATCCGCTACCTGACCGCCGCCTGCCGATACGGCTGGAAATTTCACGGGATGGGGAAACATGACCCCGCAGAGCGCGTAATCTCACCGGTGGTCCGCAATGAGCGCCAGCACTCAATCGACCGCCGAGAGATGGTGTTGCTGTGCCGCGCCATACATCACAGGGAGACACGCGCAGCGATCCGGATCGCGTTCTATAGCGGGATGCGCATGAGCGAGATAATCCGGGCGGATCGCGCCGACGGGATGTTCGTGCTTACAGATACGAAGAACGGCAAGCCGCGACATATTCCAATTCACCCGAGCCTGACGATCGCCGCGCGGGTGCATCTGCCGGACCAAAGCACGATATCGAGACATTTTCGGAATGCACGAAAGGCTGTGGGCATGGACTGGCTGCATTTTCACGATTTGCGCCACAGCGCTGCCAGCGCGATGATCAATCAGGGGGTGGATCTATACACGGTGGGTGCGGTGCTTGGGCATCGGTCGGCGGTCAGCACGCAGCGGTATGCACACTTGGCCACCGATTCGCTTCGAGACGCGATTGCCAAGATTGGGCAAAAGGTTCCCCAGCAAAACAAAAAGCGGGTTGCCTGAAAACACAGACAAACCCGCCTATCTTGTTGATAACAGTAAGAGAATTCTGGTGGGCCTCCCGTGAGTCGAACACGGCACCAACGGATTATGAGTCCGCTGCTCTAACCAAGCATGAGCTAGAGGCCCGGGGCACGCATTATCGCACGGGGTAGGCCTAATTTCCAAGCGCCCTCCCTCTGCGAATCGGCCATCAGCTCACAACGGACATCAATTTCCTTCGAGGAACGATTTCAGCTTGTCAGAACGGCTCGGGTGACGCAGCTTGCGCAGCGCCTTGGCTTCTATTTGACGGATTCGCTCACGGGTGACGTCGAACTGCTTCCCGACTTCCTCGAGCGTGTGATCCGAGCTCATTTCGATACCGAAACGCATCCGGAGCACCTTCGCCTCGCGCGGCGTCAGCGAGTCCAGCACATCCTTGACAATATCACGCATGCCGGAATGCAATGCCGCATCAGACGGCGCCACGGTATTGCTGTCCTCGATGAAGTCGCCCAAGTGCGAATCGTCGTCGTCGCCGATAGGCGTTTCCATGGAGATCGGCTCCTTCGCGATCTTCATGATCTTGCGGATCTTATCCTCTGGCATCTCCATCTTCTCGGCCAGCGTCGCCGGATCCGGCTCGAGCCCGGTCTCCTGCAGAATCTGACGCGAGATCCGGTTCATCTTGTTGATCGTCTCGATCATGTGCACCGGAATCCGGATAGTCCGCGCCTGATCCGCGATCGACCGCGTAATCGCCTGACGAATCCACCATGTCGCGTACGTCGAGAACTTATAGCCTCGACGGTACTCGAACTTGTCAACGGCCTTCATCAAACCGATGTTGCCTTCCTGAATCAGATCCAGGAACTGCAGGCCACGGTTCGTGTATTTCTTCGCGATCGAGATCACGAGACGCAAGTTCGCTTCCGTCATCTCGCGCTTGGCTTGGCGTGCCTTCAACTCGCCGGACGCCATCTGCCGGTTCGTTTCCTTCAGGTCACCCAGCGGCAACACGACGCGGGCCTGCAAGTCGATCAGTTTCTGCTGCTGTTCGCGAATTGCCGGAATATTCCGCTCCAGCACCGCGCTATATGGATGACGCTCGTCAACGATCGCTTGCGCCCATTCCAGGTTTGTCTCGTTGCCCGGGAAGCGCTGGATGAATTCCGCGCGCGACATGCCACAACGATCAACCACGGTAGCCAGCAACTGGCGCTCGACGCTGCGCACTTCCTCGACCTGCGCACGCAATGTATCGCATAAACGCTCGACGGTACGTGCGGTAAAGCGAATCGATGTCAACTCCTGCTGAATGGCTTCCTGCGCGTGCAGATAGGCCGGCGATTGATAGCCTTCCTTCTCGTAAGCATCACGCATCGCCGAGAATTCCGTACTGATCTTGCCAAACTTCTCCAACGCAGCGCGTTTCAATGCTTCCAGCTGCGCTGCGTTCGCCGATGCCTGGCGCGCCCCTTCGTCGCCATCTTCCTCGTCTTCTTCATCTTCCGCGTCGTCCTCTTCCTCCTCTTCTTCCTCGTCCATGTCGTCCGAGTCTTCAGAGGCCAGCTCCGCTTCGTTGGCGGCGGCTTCAGCGGCTTCCGCGTCCAGCAGACCATCAACCAGTTCGTCCACGCGGATCTCGTCGTTCGCCACACGCTCGGCCATGCCGAGAATATCCGCGATCGTCGTAGGGCATGCCGAGATGGCTTGCACCATGTGCTTCAGGCCTTCCTCGATCCGTTTGGCGATCTCGATTTCGCCTTCGCGCGTGAGCAGTTCAACCGTGCCCATTTCACGCATGTACATCCGGACCGGGTCCGTCGTGCGGCCAAATTCGGAGTCCACCGTCGACAGTGCGACTTCTGCTTCTTCCTCGACTTCGTCATCGCTGCTGGCGGCAGGGGCGTTGTCGTTCAGCAGCAGCGTTTCGGCGTCGGGCGCTTGCTCGTACACGCGCACGCCCATATCGCTGAACGTGCCGATGATGCCTTCTATCGCATCGCTTTCAACAATGCCGTCAGGCAAATGGTCGTTGATTTCCGAGAACGTCAGGAAGCCACGCTCCTTGCCCAACTTGATCAGCGCGCGCAATTTCGTACGGCTTTCCTCAAGCTCCTCGGCCGTGCCGGGCTGATGCGATGCCAGTGCATCCTTCAGCAGCGTCTTTTCTTTCGCACGACGATCACGCGCCTTGGCAGGAGTCGGAGATGCCGGTTTTTCGCTTTTGGAGGGTTCCTCAACAGCCGCGACATCTTCTACAGTGGACACTTCGTTCAACGTTTTTTTCATGGAGTTCGCCATAGCGGCCCGCCTTCCATACGCCTGTCGCGTACGTCGATTGGCCCTGGGTTCCTTGGGTTGCACGTGCCGCGAATCGCTGCAGCCGCCCATTTACCGAATGCTTCGCACCGCTGTGCCGTCCATTCGAAAATGTGCCGCCGCACGCGTCGTCAGCCGCCGCGTGACGGACTTGCCGTGCGCCTCGACCTGTCGCCAACCCCGCGCTTTACGGGATGGCGCGCAGACAGTCCGCGCGTTGCGTTGATGAGTGGCTTCGACCCGCGTGGTCACCGTACCGGCGAGGACCACGCCGCATACGACGCCACACAGGCCAAAGCCCGCCGGCAAATCTTTCGCAGATATCGGAAACGCGGGGCGGCGCCTGCTACGCCTTCGATGCGCCACGGGGGGACCGCGGCACGCCCATTGCCTATAAGAACCCGGCCTGATTTGTAGGCTGTCGGGGTTCCAGCATGCGTTTCTGGTTCATCTTTCTTGCTACAACCGCATTGTTCTAAATAGTGCCAAATTCTGTAAAAACAAGTAGTTGCTTTGGTTTATTCAGCAAGCTTGTGATTTTACCAGCACTGTAAACCCGAAAGTATAGCACCATATCGCCTATATAGCATGAATTGGGATCTTCACTTTCTGGCATGCCCTTCCGTTCAAGCGCTTCCTTCCGGGTTCGCACCCGACGCCGCGGCCTGCTTCAACTCCGCCATTAACCGGAACAATGAAGACATTTCGGCCATCTGCTCCGGTGTCAGCGGCGATTGACGGGACAGTTGATCAAGCCGTTTCGCCACGCTGTCCACGCGCATGTTCGCCAGCGCCGCCATCACTTCCGCCTGCGCCCCGGCTTCCGCCGCTTCCATGCGTTCCCGCGCCGCATCCGCCCGTCGTGCCGCTGACACAAGCGACTGGTCGTCGTCGGCATCGTCGGTACGGCCGGTGCTGACAATACCCATCAAATCGCGGACGTTTTCGTCGTAATGCAGGATTTCCTTGAATACATCATCGAACATGGGGGCATATTCGGACTCGCGCAAGACATCGGATAAAAACCGGAATTCCGCTTGTGGACCCAACGCGCGCGCATGGGTAATCACCTCTGCAAAGAGCGCCCCATGCTGAGCACAATCAGCGATGATGTCCAGGGCCGATTGGTCCAGAGCCAATGCGATACGCGGATACATCACCAGATTGCGCAATGCGCGCTGTTCGTTGCCGGTAACGCGTCGCCGTGCAGACACGGGAGGGGCCTGCGGCCGCGCGGGCACCGCGCGGGCGTCAACAGCACACAACGCCGCCACCTCGCCCACGGACACCCCAAGGCGATCCGCCAGCGCATGCATGATCTGCAAGCGTAGCGCGTTCGCCGGCATGGCCTGCAGCAGCGGCTTGGCGTCGTACATCGACTTGGCGCGCCCTTCCGGCGTTCTCAGGTCCTTGTCGCCACTTATTTCCGACAACAGAAATTCGGAAAGCGGCATTGCACGAGCCACGGCCTCGCCAAATGCATCGGCGCCATGTTCACGGATATAGCTATCGGGATCGTGCTTGTCCGGCAGAAACAAGAACGCCATTTCCCGGTTATCCGCCGCGTGCGGCAAGCTCGCTTCCAGCGCCCGGCGCGCGGCACGCTGCCCTGCCGCATCCCCATCGAAACTGAACACGATGCGCTCGGTCTGGCGGACCAGCTTTTGCACGTGTACAGGCGTGCAGGCAGTGCCGAGTGTCGCCACCGCGTTGGGAAAACCCAATTGCGCCAATGCCACGACATCCATGTAGCCCTCCACCACCAGCACGAAACGACGCTCGCGTATCGCCAACCGCGCCTCGAAAAGGCCGTACAACTCATTACCTTTGCTGAATAGCGGCGTTTCCGGTGAATTCAAATACTTGGGTTCGCCTTTGTGCAGTACGCGACCGCCAAAACCAATGATGTGACCGGCAGCATTGCGAATCGGAAACATGATCCGTTCACGGAAGCGATCATAACGGCGTGCGTTGCGGTCTGGCGGTGCCGCCTCGTGCGGATCGCCGTTCTTGTCGAGATCGCCTGGCGACCCTTCGGAGCGCGCCTCCGCGCCGCCAGCTCCATGGTCCAATGTGACTGCATGCGGTTCGACATCCCGACCGTCACGCTTGTTCGAAACAATGACAAGTCCGGTCTCGACCAAGCGAGGATCGCGGTAGTCATCGAATGCAGACTCCAGGTTCTGCCAACCGCCTGGTGCATAGCCTAAGCCGAAGCGCAACGCGATTTCGCCGGTCAGGCCCCGCCCCTTCAGGTAATCGATCGCCACGGGCGACTGCCGCAGTTGCGCACGGTAATAGTCACAAGCGACGCGCATGACATCGGACAACTTTCGCGCTTCCTGCCGACTATCGTTCGGCGATGCGCCACCGCCGCCTCCTCGATAGCCAGGCCCCTGATTCGGGCCCGGCTCGTTGGGCACGCTGATGCCGAGCGATTGCGCCAGCGACTCCACCGCTTCAGGGAACGGCAGGCCGGCATGATCCATGAGGAAACCGATGGCGGTTCCATGCGCGCCGCAACCAAAGCAATGAAAAAATTGCTTCGTCGGACTGACCGTGAATGACGGGCTTTTTTCGTTATGGAAGGGGCACAGGCCGGAGTAATTCGCACCGGTCTTCTTCAACTGCACGTAGCAGCCCACCACTTCGACAATGTCGACGCGGTCGATCAAATCCTGCAGGAAAGCGTGCGGAATCACGTCTCAACCAATGGCACCGGGCCAGGAAAAAGTGAACCCTTCAGCCGAGTCAACTGGCCAGAGCGGCCTTGACCCGTGCGGAGACCTTGGTCATGTCCGCGCGCCCGGCAAGCGCCGGCTTCAAGCGGCCCATTACCTTACCCATGTCCTGCGGACCGGCGGCGCTCAGCGCGGCAATCGCACCCGCCACTTCCGCGTCGATCGCGGCGTCATCCAGCTGGACCGGCATATACCCTTCCAGCACGGCCATCTCGGCCTGCTCGATTTCCGCCAGATCGGTGCGCCCGGCGTCAGTATATTGCGCGATCGAATCGCGGCGCTGCTTGATCAGTTTCTCGACCACGGCCGTAACGGCCGCACCGTCCAGCGTGATCCGCTCGTCGACTTCGCGCTGCTTGATGGCGGCCAGCAACAGGCGGATCGTGCCCAGGCGCCCGGTATCGCGTGCGCGCATCGCCGCCTTCATGTCTTCCGTGATCTGATCCTTCAAGCTCATCGCGCATCCACCTTGCAAACAGAAATCCAACGGAAACCGGTGACCCATGCCCTCACGGCGCGGTATCAGGCCGCGTTATGTTATCACACGGGACCCACGGCCACGGCGGCGCTTTCCGCCGCCGCCCGTCCCGCCGCAACGCCGGAAGCCCAGGCCCATTGAAAGTTATAGCCGCCTAGCCAGCCGGTGACATCCACCGCCTCCCCAATGAAATAAGCGCCAGGCATCGATTTGACTTCCATCGTCGCGGAGGACAGCACCTCTGTATCCACCCCACCCCGCGTCACTTCGGCCTTGCGCCACCCTTCGGTGCCGGCCGGCAAGACGCGCCAGTCATTGAGCCGACAACCCAGATCACGCAACGCCTTGTCCCCGATATCGGCAAGCCGTGCGTCAGCCGCAAGCCCCATGGCCTGCGCGCAGGCGCCCTCGCGTCCCTCGCTGCTCGCGATACGACTTGCATGCGTATCGGAGGACACACCATCGCCGCGCCAGTCGTCTATCCACGCATTCGCCAGTCGGGCAGGCAGCCATTCGGCCAGTACCGTCGCCAGTTGCCGTCGCGAACCCGATTTCTGCGCGAGCAAGGCTTCGGCGGCATCCACGCCTGGCAACAGATCGATCGACAATGTCCCCGGTGCGCGCCAGTAGCTGGACGCCTGCAACACGCCGGGGCCAGATAGCCCACGATGCGTCAGCAATAGGTCCTCGATAAAGCGCGGGGGTGCATTGAACGTGCCACGTGTACCTCGGCGCGTCCCGGATGCGATGTCCGGGATACCCGCATCAACGACGGTGATTCCCACTTCAAGCGACAACCCCGAAAGCGCTGAAAACGCGGACCACTGCGCGGACGTGAACGTCAGGGGCACCAACGCTGGCTCAGGGGTCACCACCGGCAATCCCCATTGCGTGGCGAGCGCGAAAGCAAACCCCGTCGCGCCGATTTTCGGAATCGACAACCCTCCGGTGGCGATCACCACCGAATGGACGCCCAGCTCCCCGCCATCGGTGGCGATGACGAAACGGACTGGCGCCCGCCCGCCCGCTGCCGCGCCCGACGATGCGCCAGCCGCTACTGGGCGAACGTCGGCGATCCGCACAGGATGCCGCACCGACACGCGTCCGGTCGCGCATTCGCGCAATAGAACGTCGATGATGTCCTGGCTGCTGTCATCGCAGAACAATTGCCCACGATGTTTCTCGTGCCACTTCACGTGATGGCGGCGCAACAATGTCAGAAAATCGGCGGGCGTATAGCGACTCAAGGCGGAACGGGCGAAATGCGGATTACGCGACAGGTAGTTCGCCGGCGTCGCATCCTGGTTCGTGAAATTGCAGCGACCACCGCCCGATATCCGGATTTTCTCGCCGATGCGCTCGGCATGGTCGAGCAGCACCACACGCCGCCCTTGCTGACCGGCAACGGCGGCGCTCATCATGCCGGCCGCCCCGGCGCCGATCACGGCGATATCAAAATATTCCATGTCCGGATTGTAGCCGCCAAGCACGAAAACCGGGGTGGCCCGCTGCTATACTGGCGACGCTTGATTCTTTCTGCTTTCCAATTCGTTTTTTTCGCTGCCCCCCGCTCCGGTTTTCCCAATGTTAGTACTTGGCATAGAAAGTTCCTGCGACGAGACCGGCATCGCCCTGTACCGCCATCCCGCTGTAGACGCAACGCAGGCGCAGGCGCCGGGGCAATCGGCGACGCTGCCCGATATGCGGGTTGGTTTACTGTCGCATGCGCTGCATTCGCAGATCGACATGCATCGCGAATACGGCGGCGTGGTCCCGGAGCTGGCATCGCGTGACCATATCCGGCGCGCGTTGCCACTGCTGCAAACCGTGTTGCGGGAAGCTGGCGTCACCGGCACCGATATCGATGCAATCGCCTATACCGCCGGGCCGGGATTGGCCGGCGCATTACTCGTAGGCGCCAGCGTGGCCAATGGCCTGGGCTTTGCCTGGCGCAAGCCGGTGATCGGGATCCATCACCTCGAAGGGCATCTGCTGTCACCACTGCTGGCGGAAGTGCCCCCTGCTTTCCCTTTCGTTGCCCTCCTGGTATCAGGCGGCCATACGCAACTGATGAGTGTGCGCGACGTGGGGGAATACGAGATTCTCGGTGAAACGCTGGATGATGCCGCAGGTGAAGCGTTCGACAAGACCGCCAAGCTGCTCGGGCTCGGCTATCCGGGTGGTCCGGCAGTGTCAGCGCTCGCGATGACCGGAACGCCTGGCGCCGTCGTCTTGCCCCGACCGATGCTGCATTCAGGCGACCTGGATTTCAGCTTCAGCGGGCTGAAAACAGCCGTCCTGACGCAAGTAAAGCAACGCATCGGCGCGATCGACAACCGCGGCAACGTCGATCACGTGGTGGCGTCCGTTGACGACAGTCATCCCCATTCGCGGGCGCGCGCCGACATCGCGCGAGGATTTGTCGACGCGGCAGTGGACGTGTTGGTCGCAAAATCGATCGCCGCATTGAAGCGCACCGGCATGAAGCGCCTGGTGGTGGCCGGTGGCGTGGGTGCAAATCGGCAGTTGCGTGACGGATTGAACCTGGCGGCAAAACGACGCGGTTTCACCGTCCATTATCCTGAGTTGGCGTTATGCACCGATAACGGCGCGATGATTGCATTGGCGGGGGCCCTTCGGCTCGCCCGCTGGCCAGACGAAGCGGTACACGACTACCGGTTTTCCGTCAGTCCGCGATGGGAATTGGGACAGCCGCGCGAACAAAATCGCGGGTGAATGCAACTATCCGGTGAGCGGATCCGGTAATGCATCGATGAGACCGCGTACGTCGTTATCGCGATCAACCGCGTCCCCCTCTCAATTGAAAAAGGCCGGATCGTGCGTGGCGATCCGGCCTTTCCTCTTCTCAGTCGCGCCCCGTCTTACCCAGATCGGGTCGTCATGCGACAAGCTTCGCTTTCTTGCCTTGATCGGCGCCCTTATCCGTCGCACCCGGTGTTTCGATGAAGCGCGCGCGAATGGATGCCGTGATACCGGCAGCGTCCAGGCCCGCCATCGATAACAGCTTTGCCGGATCGCCATGATCGATGAACTGATCAGGAAGACCGAGTTGTAATACCGGCAATGCCGCACCGATCGATGCCAAGAATTCCAGGCAAGCTGAACCTGCCCCACCCATGACACAGCCTTCCTCGACCGTGACGATCGCATCGTGCGTAGCCGCCAACGACGTCAACAGATCCGCATCGATCGGCTTCACGAAGCGCATGTTGACCACTGTCGCATCGATCGCCTCACCGGCGGCAACGCTCGGCGTGACCATCGTACCGAACGCCAGGATCGCGATGCGCGGCACGGGCGCTGCCGCCTTGCCGCTCGCACCACGTTGAGGCAGAGTCGACTCGCGGCGCACTTCCCCCTTGCCGACAGGCACGCCCGTCATTTGCTTGACCGTGGCCACGCCCGCGCCGGCGCCGCGCGCATAGCGCACCGCCGCCGGCGTCCCGAGCTGCACCGCCGTATAAAGCATTTGACGGCATTCGTTCTCATCCGCCGGCGCCATCACCGTGATGTTCGGAATGCACCGCATGAAGGCCATGTCGTAGGCGCCCGCATGCGTCGCACCATCCGCACCCACCAGGCCCGCGCGATCGATCGCGAAGACCACGGGCAGATTCTGCAACGCGATGTCGTGGATCACCTGGTCGTAGCCGCGCTGCAGGAAAGTCGAATAGATCGCGACAACCGGCACCATGCCCTCGGTGGCGATACCGCCCGCGAACGTCACCGCGTGCTGTTCCGCGATACCGACATCGAAATAGCGCGCCGGGAAGCGGTTCTCGAACTCGACCATGCCCGAGCCTTCACGCATCGCCGGCGTGATACCGACGATGCGCTTATCCAGCTCGGCTATGTCGCACAACCACTCGCCAAACACCTGGGTGTACGTCTTCTTGCCCGCCGGCGCCGGCTTCAGGCCCTCGGCTGGATTGAACTTGCCGGGTCCATGGTAGGCCACCGGGTCGGCCTCGGCTAGCTTATAGCCCTGACCCTTCTTGGTCACCACGTGCAGGAACTGCGGGCCCTTCAGCGCCTTGATGTTCTGCAACGTCGGAATCAGCGAATCGAGGTCGTGCCCGTCGATCGGACCAATGTAGTTGAAACCGAATTCCTCGAACATCGTCGCCGGACCGACCATGCCCTTCGCATGCTCCTCGAAGCGACGGGCAAGCTCCAACACCGGGGGTGCCACGCTCAGCACCCGCTCCACACCTCTGCGTGCGGTGGCATAGAACTGACCGGACATCAAGCGCGCAAGATAACGATTCAGCGCACCTACCGGCGGCGAGATCGACATGTCGTTGTCGTTCAGGATCACCAGCAGGGGCAGGTCATCCGATACGCCACCATTGTTCAAGGCCTCGAACGCCATCCCGGCGGTCATCGCGCCATCGCCAATCACCGCGATTGCCCGTCGATCCTCGCCTTTCAGCACGCTCGCGGCCGCCATCCCGATCGCCGCCGAAATCGACGTACTCGAGTGCGCCGTGCCGAACGTGTCGTACTCGGACTCCACCCGACGCGGGAAACCCGAGATCCCGCCCCACTGACGCAGCGTCGGCATGGCCTCGCGACGGCCGGTCAGGATCTTATGCGGATAAGTCTGGTGCCCCACGTCCCATACGATCCGATCATTCGGCGTGTTGAAAACGTAGTGCAACGCGATGGTCAATTCGACCGTGCCGAGATTCGACGACAAATGCCCGCCGGTCTGCGACACGCTCTGAAGCACGTATTCGCGTAATTCGTCGGCGAGGGGGCGTAGCGCGTCGCGGTCCAATTGGCGCAAGGCAGCCGGGTCGTCGATGGTTTTCAGCAAGTCGTACATGACAATTTTCGTTTGACGCCGCCGTCTCGGCGGCTGTAAAGCAAGGGACCTGCGTTGTGCCGCACCTGCAGGACCACCCTGTCAAGGCATGGCACATCGCCGGCCGCTGGATATGCCAGCGGCGACATGCCGCAAGAGGCGATCTGCGCCTAGTATGCGCGCTGAACCACCAATTCGGCCAGTTCCGACAAACGCCAGGCACGCGCGCCGAACGGCTGCAACGCCCGAGTTGCTTCGGCCTGCAACTGGCGGGCCAGATCGCGTGACGCATCCAGCCCGAGGATTGATACATACGTTGGCTTGTCCGCCGCGGCATCCTTGCCCGCCGTCTTACCCAACGTTGCCGAATCAGCGGTCACATCCAGAATGTCGTCCACCACCTGGAATGCCAAGCCGATCGCATCCGCGTAGACATCCAATGCGGCGCGACTGGCTACCGCGGCCTGATCGTCGCCATCGAGCGACAATGCCCCGCACATTGCGCCCAACCGGACCGCCGCCCGTAACAGGGCGCCGGTCTTGAGCCGGTGCATGTTTTCCAACTCGTCGCGGCGCAGCTTCAACCCGACCGACGCCAGGTCGATCGCCTGTCCGCCCGCCATTCCCCGCGAACCGCTGGCACGCGCGAGCTCCGCGACCAGCGCCGCCCGGCGCGACGCCGGCACCGCCTCGTCGCACAGGGTCAGGAACGCCTGGGTCTGCAGCGCATCGCCAACCAGCAGGCCAGTGGCATCGTCGTATTGCACATGCACCGTTGGTTTGCCGCGACGCATGGCGTCGTTGTCCATCGACGGCAGATCGTCATGCACCAACGAATACACGTGGATCATTTCAAGCGCCGCGGCTGCCGCGTCCAACGCCGCCACAGGCGCGGCAAGCGCCTCGCCCGCCGCATGGCACAACAGCGGCCGGACGCGCTTGCCGCCGCCCAGCGCCGCATAACGCATTGCTTCATGAAGCCGTTCGGGTGCCTGGGCCGCCGGCGGCAGATAGCGGTCCAGCGCCATCTCGGTTCGTGCCTGCACCGCTTTCATCCAGTCATCGAAAGACTGGCCGGTATGCGCCTCACTGGATTGCATTGTCTCTTGGGTCATCTCGTCGTTGCTTCGGTAGGCCACGTCGACGATGGTGCGCACACCCGTCTCGGCTCGCATCGCGTCGTCGCGCAGCTCATACCGCCTCTTTTGCCTGTTTTTTATTGCGCCGGCCGTACGCATCGCACCGCCGTATATTGCGCGTTTCCGCAGCCTGCCTCGTATGGACGCACGACTATCAGACCGAATAGAGCGCTCCCATCGGTCTTGCGCCATCACAGCGCGAAGTCATTGGAAACGGGCAATCCTGACGGATAGTAAGGGATAAGTCCGGCATTTTACGGCAAACGGGCGCTTGCCGTGCGTTTGCACGAAGCTTTCCGATATAACAACCGATTGCAGTCGATTTCGACCTCACCCTGCTTCCCACGCGTAACGGTGCGACATCATACAAACAAATATTGCCGCAGCACCGATAAAAATCCAGCAATACCGCATTTCATGGCACTCTCGGACAGAAATACATAGCCAATCTACACCATTACGACTACAATCTCTGGTTCCCTAAATCGATTTTTCGATGGTTGGGTTGTTCGCTGCTTTCCACGTTTTATGGGAGTGGGAATGTCCAATCTCAGCAATACCCCGGAACTGAAAGCGGTTCCGTCGCAACTTCCCGTTTCGGCATACTTTGATGCAGCACTGCTGGAGCGGGAGAAACAAACGTTATTCGCCAGAGCACCCCGATACATCGGACACGAATTGATGGTGCCGGAACCTGGCGACTACTTTGCGCTACCAGGCGAAAACGAAGGTCGTGTGCTGGTACGCAATCAGGACGGCACGATCGCGCTGCTGTCCAATGTGTGTCGCCACCGCCAGGCCATCATGCTCAACGGCCGCGGCAACGCGCAGAACATCGTCTGCCCGCTACATCGCTGGACCTATGACTTGAAAGGCGAACTCCTGGGGGCGCCTCATTTTCCGCAGAAGCCATGCCTGAACCTGGGCAGCACGCCGCTCGTCAACTGGAACGGCCTGCTATTCGAGGCAAATGGTCACGATGTACATGCGGATTTTGCCAGCCTGGGCCCTGTGCGCCAATTCAACTTCGACGGTTATCGATTCGATCACGTCGAGGTTCATGAATGCCGCTACAACTGGAAGACCTTCGTTGAGGTCTATCTGGAAGACTACCATGTGGTGCCTTTCCATCCAGGCCTGGGCAGCTTCGTGTCCTGCGATGACTTGACATGGGAATTCGGTCGCGAATACAGCGTCCAGACCGTCGGCGTCCACAAGAGTTTATCCAAACCCGGTTCGCCAACGTATCGGAAATGGCACGACGCGGTATTGTCGTTCCATCAAGGCAAGGAGCCACCACACGGCGCGATCTGGATGCTCGCCTACCCGAACCTGATGCTTGAGTGGTATCCAGGCGTGCTCGTTGTCTCCACGCTGATTCCGCGCGGACCGCAGCATACGACGAATATCGTCGAGTTCTATTATCCTGAGGAAATCGCGCTATTCGAGCGTGAATTCGTCGAGGCAGAACGGGCAGCCTACATGGAAACCGCGCGCGAGGACGATGAAATCGCCGAACGGATGGATGCCGGCCGCAAAGCCCTGATGGACCGCGGTGAATCCGAAGTGGGACCGTATCAAACCCCGATGGAAGACGGCATGCGCTGCTTCCATGAATACCTGCGCAATCGCCTGACGTATTGAGACCGCGCGGTGGACGCGCAATGCGAAGCGGGCTGGCATCCGTTCCTTCGTCGAATGCCCTGACGTCGATCGGTCGTTGTCCCGGTGCAAGCGCGCCGCCGTGCCACGCTACCGGAGAACAACGTATGCCCAGCAGCCAGACGCAAGCCCTGCCACGCTACACGACCTTGATCGACGCCGCAGCGCTGTCCGCGCGCATCGTCGCCGATGCGGCTTCGCTGTTGATCATCGACTGTCGAGCCGACCTGTTGGACCCCGAAGCGGGGCCCCGCGTCTTTGCCGAACGGCACCTACCGGGTGCACATCATCTGAACCTCGAATCGGACCTGTCCGGCCCGAAGACACAGGGTAGCGGACGACACCCGTTGCCCGACCGCGAAACGCTTGCCGCCACGTTAGCCCGGCTCGGCATGCGCGCGGACACGCAAGTCGTCGCCTACGACGCGCAAGGCGGGATGTATGCGGCACGTCTCTGGTGGTTATTACGCTGGCTTGGACATGAAGCGGTGGCGGTACTCGACGGCGGCATGCCACGCTGGGAGTCTCATGGCGGCTTGGTCGAGTTCAGCGCGCCGCGCCCTACCGTGCCGGGCGATTTCGCTGCCGGCACGCCGTTGGTATCGGCTGTCGATACAGCCACCGTGTTGCGCAATATTGACAGCGGTGACCATCTCGTCATCGACGCCCGTGCCTCCGACCGCTATCGCGGCGAAAACGAGACGATCGATCCAGTGGGCGGACATATTCCCGGCGCACGGAATCGCTTCTTCAAGCACAACCTCGACGAACAAGGTCAATTTCAGTCACCCGCCGCATTGCGCAGCGCTTTCCTGTCCGTATTGGACGGTACGCCCCCGGACGCCGCGATCATGCAATGCGGGTCGGGCGTGACCGCCTGCCACAACCTGCTGGCAATGGAAGTAGCCGGGCTTCCGGGCGCTGCGCTCTATGCCGGATCATGGAGCGAGTGGATCGCCGATCCGAGCCGCCCCGTTGTCACCGGCGCCACGCCGCGCTGAAGTGCCCGACACGCGCGCGCCCTCTCAGTGCGCCTCCTCCCAGTTCGCGCCAGCGCCCACTTCGGCAACCAGCGGAACCTTGAGCGTGGCCACGCCACACATCAGCGCCGGCAACGTCGTACGGACCGACTCGAACTCATTCTCCGGGACTTCGAGGACCAGTTCATCGTGTACCTGCATGATCATGCGGGTCTGCCTTTGCTCCTTATCCAACCAGTCCTGTACCGCGATCATCGACAACTTGATCAGATCGGCGGCCGTCCCCTGCATCGGCGCATTAATGGCGGCACGTTCCGCAGCCTGGCGACGTGGTCCATTGCCGCCGTTGATCTCCGGCAGCCAGAGACGGCGACCGAACACCGTCTCCACAAAGCCGTCCTCGCGCGCGCGCATCCGCGTTTCTTCCATATAACGCGCAACGCCCGGGTACCGAGCGAAATAGCGATCGATATACAGCTTCGCGGCCTCTCGTGTGATATCCAGATTCGCCGCCAGCCCAAAGGCGCTCATGCCGTAGATCAAACCAAAGTTGATCATCTTCGCCACGCGACGTTGGTCGGGCTGCACCTCGGACACGGGCACGTTGAAAATTTCAGCGCCCGTCGCCTTGTGGATATCCTCCTCGGCAGCGAACGCGCGTAGCAGTCCCTCATCCTCCGAAATATGCGCCATGATGCGCAACTCGATCTGCGAGTAATCGGCCGAAACGATCCGGCATCCTGGTGAGGCTACGAAGGCTTCACGAATACGACGCCCTTCCGCCGTTCGCACCGGAATGTTCTGCAGGTTCGGTTCGTTCGATGCCAGGCGCCCCGTCACCGCCACCGCCTGCGCATACGTGGTGTGCACGCGATGTGTCTCCGGATTGACCATGCGCGGCAGCTTGTCCGTGTAAGTGGACTTCAGTTTCGCCAGGCCACGATAATCGAGCAGCACTTTCGGCAACGGAAAGTCTTCCGCCAGTTTTTGCAGTACTTCTTCATCGGTCGAGGGCGAACCGCTAGGCGTCTTCTTCACCACCGGCAACTGCAATTTCGTGAAAAATATCTCGCCGATCTGCTTTGGTGAATTCATATTGAATTCACCCCCGGCCAGTTCATAAGCCTGCTTTTCGAGATCGAGCAGCTTCATGCCGATCTCGTGGCTTTGCTTGCCGAGCAACGCCGTATCGACCAACACGCCGTTGCGCTCGATGCGGCGCAAGACGCGTGAAACCGGAACCTCGAGTTGCCGATAGACGTAATCCAAGCCCGGCTGAGATGCGATCCGCGGGTACATCGCCTGATGCAAGCGCAATGTAATATCGGCGTCTTCCGCGGCATAGTCCGACGCCTGTTGCACGTCCACTTCGTCGAAGCCGATCTGCGATGCACCCTTCCCGCAGATGGCCTCGTACTTGATCGTTGTAACGCCGAGATGCCGGCTCGCGAGTGAGTCCATATCGTGCTTGTGATGCGATTCGAGCACGTAGGATTGCAGCAAGGTGTCGTGGACCACACCTTGCAGCGCGACGCCGTAGTTCGCCAATACCTGCGCGTCGTACTTCATATGCTGGCCAACCTTCGGCTTGTCCCGATCTTCCAACCAGGGCCGGAGGCGCGCCAACACCTCGTCGAGCGGCAATTGGTCCGGTGCGCCAGGCCCTCGATGAGTGAGCGGCAAATAGGCCGCCTGTCCCGGCGACACCGAGAACGACATGCCGACCAAGCGCGCGACCATCGGATCGAGCGCCGTCGTCTCCGTATCGAAAGCGGTCAGATCCGCTTCATCGATACGGTGATACCAGCGGTCGAACGCCTCCCAATCCAGGATCGTCTCATAGTGACGGTCGATCTCCACGCCGACGATCGGCGCTGGCAATACCGCATCGACATCGGCACCCTTCGCGTTATCGGCCGATGCCGCGCCGGTGCCGCCGTCTGCCGCCTCCACCTCCCGTAACCACGTCCGGAAACCGTATTTGCCGAAGACGTCGCGCAGTTCATCGCGTGCCTCGGGACGCGCCAGCAGAGACGCATCGATCGAAACCATATGGGCCGCGAGATCGCAATCGGTGTCCACCGTGACGAGTTTGCGCGCGGTGGGTAGCCACGGCAAGGCACGCCGCAGGTTATCTCCCACCACGCCCTTGATGGCATCGGCATGCGCGATCACGCCATCGAGGTCCCCATACGCGCTCAGCCACTTGACGGCGGTCTTCGGCCCGCACTTTTCCACACCCGGCACGTTGTCGACGGTATCCCCGATCAACGACAGGTAGTCGACGATCCGCTCCGGCGGCACGCCGAATTTTTGCTCGACTCCCGGCACGTCGAGCGTCTCGTTGCTCATGGTATTGACCAGCGTCACGCTGCTGTTGACCAACTGCGCCAGGTCCTTGTCACCGGTGGAAACGATCACTTTCATTCCCTGCGCCGCCGCCCGCCGGCACAGGGTACCAATCACGTCGTCGGCCTCCACGCCGTCGACCATCAGGAGAGGCCACCCCAGCGATCGCACGACATGATGGATCGGTTCGATCTGCGCGGAAAGGTCTTCCGGCATGGAAGGCCGGTGCGCCTTGTATTCCGCATACATCACATCGCGAAACGTCTTTCCCTTTGCATCGAACACGCACGCGCTATACTCTGCGGGGTACTCGCGCCGCAAACGGCGCAACATGTTGATGATGCCGTACAGCGCGCCGGTGGGTTCTCCGCCGGGGCCGCGCAGATCAGGCATCGCGTGAAAGGCCCTGTACAAGTAGCTCGATCCATCGACCAATAACAGGACCTTGCCGTCCAGAGTGTGTTGTTCCGACATATGAACGATAGAAAAGTGATTCCGAGTCTGCGCTCCATCGCGGATCTCGACCGCGCGACGGCCAAGAAGGCACGCGCCTCCTGGCAGATGTTCACGATTATGGCAGAGTTCGTGGAAGCCACCGAATACCTGTCCGAATTGCGTCCCGCCGTCAGCATTTACGGCTCCGCCCGCATCAAGGCGAAAGACCCCTATTTCAAGCTCACCGAGAAGATCGCGAAAAAGCTGTCGGATGCCGGCTTCGCGGTGATTTCGGGCGGAGGGCCGGGCATCATGGAAGCCGCGAATCGTGGTGCGCATCGCGGCAAATCGCCGTCGGTTGGACTGAATATCGAACTGCCGCACGAGCAGTCAGGCAATGCCTTTCAAGATATTTCGCTGCGTTTCCGGCATTTCTTCACGCGCAAGGTGACGTTCGTCAAGAATTCAGACGCCGTGATCGTGATGCCGGGGGGCTTTGGCACGCTCGATGAATTGGCCGAAGTGCTGACGCTGATTCAGACAAAAAAATCACGACGCGTGCCGATTATTCTGGTGGGTGCCGAGTTCTGGCAAGGCCTGCTTGACTGGTTCAAGAACACGTTGGAAACACGCAAGCTGATTGGTGAAAAAGACGTGGAAGAGCTGATTCAGGTCATCGACGAGCCGGACGAGATCCTGGCCGCCATCGTGCAGTTCTACGAAAGCGGCAAGGACGCCAAGGCCGAGAACGAACGCACGAAAGCAAAGTCCGAAGACGACCAGATGTTCTATCTCTGATCTATTGAAACGCGACTTCGGCAAAGCTGCGCAGCTTGCGGCTGTGCAGCTTTTCCAAGCCATTTTCGCGCAGCAACTCCATTGCCCGCATGCCGATCTTCAAATGCTGATTCACCTGTTCGCGATAAAAGGAATCGGCCATCCCCGGCAACTTCAACTCGCCGTGTAACGGCTTGTCGGAGACGCAAAGCAGGGTGCCGTACGGCACCCGGAAGCGAAAACCATTGGCGGCGATCGTCGCGGATTCCATATCCAGTGCAATGGCACGGCTTTGCGACAGCCGTTGCACCGGCTCGCGATAATCGCGTAACTCCCAATTCCGATTGTCGACGCTTGCGACGGTCCCGGTGCGCATCACCCGCTTCAATTCTCTTCCCTCGAGCCGCGTCACGTCGGCCACGGCTTGCTCCAACGCCACTTGGATTTCAGCGAGCGGCGGCACCGGCACCCAGAGCGGCAGGTCAGCATCCAAAACGTGATCCTCTCGAACGTAGCCGTGCGCCAGCACGTAGTCCCCAAGGCGCTGCGTGTTGCGTAGTCCAGCGCAGTGACCAAGCATCAACCAGGCATGAGGCCGCAGCACCGCGACATGATCAGTAATGGTCTTGGCATTCGATGGCCCGACACCGATATTGACCATCGTGATGCCGCTGCCATCCGGGCGCTTCAGGTGATAGGCCGGCATCTGCGGCAAGCGCGGCGGTGGCATGCCGCTCGCCTCGCAATCCGCCGGAACGGATTCGTCGATCCGGTTCGCATTCGGCGTAACAACATCGCCGGGCTCGACAAACGCCGTGTAGGCCGCACGCCTTGACCGCTCGTCAGCATCGTCGCCCCGCTCCATCAATGCGCGCCCCATGCGAACGAACTCGTCGATATAGAACTGATAGTTCGTGTACAGCACGTAGTTCTGAAAATGCGTTGGCGACGTGGCCGTATAGTGGCGCAGCCGATGCAACGAGAAATCGACGCGGGGCGCGGTGAACAACGCCAGTGGCCGCGGCGCGTCGGGACCTGGATCATAGGTCCCGTTGACGATCGCATCGTCGAGTTGCGCCAGGTCGGGTGTATCGAAATGCCGCCGCAGCGTCCGCAAGTGCGCCTGGTCCAATTCGCCTTCGAGGTGAATACCCTCGGCGAAGGCGAAGTGCAACGGCATTGGTTGATCCGACATCCCCACTTCGATGAGGCCTTCAGGATGATTACGTCGCAACAATGACAATTGCTGCGTGTAATAGTGGTCGAACAGGTCCGGGCGCGTCACCGTGGTCTCGAATACACCCGGTCCGGCGACAAAACCGAACGACCGGCGCGAATCCAGCTCATTCGCCGCGTCCACGGTCACTCGCAGCATCGGATAGCACGCCCGGATCTTGCCCGGCGGCAACGCCTCCCCTCGTTTGAAGCGCGTAAAAGCAGACTGCAGCCTGTGCGTGCTTTCCTCGTAGAGCGCGCTCAGGCGCGCGAGTGCACTGGCCGGGTCATCGAAACGTGCCCAAGCGCCGGTCGGTGGTGCCCCGCCGGTTTCTCGCGACGTAGCGGCGTCGACACCCTTCGAGGTCGTGCCGACGGCAGGGAGGGACGATGTCATGGGCATCGCCATATGCTTGTGCGCCTCTTCCTTCATTGGTTCATGATCCTTGTTCTGCCTTGCTTTTGCTTGTTCCGGCCCGCGACCACGGCGGGCCTTGCGCAGGCTCGGACATACCGTCCCGCACCGGCGCCCGCTGGCGCCACAGTAACACGGAAGCCACTGAGATCGTGCTAGCCCCAACCATCCATTATCCGGGTAGCACCGTGACGCGAACACGACATCTGACCGTGATGGCATTGATCGCTGTCATGACTGCCATCGCAAGAGGCCCACAGTTTGCTAGAATTCCGCAAGCTTCTGGAGATACGCTATGAAATCCCTCGCGGCCGGCCTCATCGTCGGCGCTTTGATGTGTTCAGGTGCTGCTTTCGCACAATCCCCCGCCACCTCTGTCACATCGGGCGTCTCCGATGCGCCACCGACGCTCTCTGAAAGCCCATTGCAAGCGGATTCCGCCGCCGAGCGCGCGGCGGCCGCCGAGAACGCCGCCGCTGCGCGTCAAGCAGCAGCAGCCCATCCGATGTCGGCAAACGAAGCGGCCGGCCTGCCTGATCTGGCACAGATCAACCGCCCGGGCGCCGTGGTATCGTCGCGCGTCGAGCTCAATACGGTCCGCGAGCCAAGCTTCCATACGCGAGACCGCTCGGGCACCGAGATCACGGAGTACCGTGACAAGGGCAAACCCACTGAAATCGATGTCCGCTCGAATTTCGGCACGCGTTATTCGATGTCGAACCCTGTCGACAACTCACCGCGGGTGCCAAACAACGGCGCGCCGAACGGACGCGTACCGTCGATCCATTTATCGTATTAAGCATGCGGATGGACGCGCGCTGCTTCCAAGGCAGTGCCGTGTTCATCCCGGCGGGGCGCCCTGCCCGGCCGATATGCCATGCCTGGCGCACGACATATCGCTGAGATTCGCATACACATCGATAGGTCGACGAAAGATCAATCGTTTGATTTAAAAACGAGCCTGACATTCCGGGTTTCTGGCGCTAGCACGCTCCCGTGTCAACGGTGAAGCGCTATCCCGTTTTGCCTGATTCCCGATTTATTTCCACACACCAAATTGATCTGAACCGCTAATCGATGGAGATCTGTACCGATCAATGATTGCTTGCGGGCGATCCACAGGGTACGCTGTACGTCGTTTCCGAAACACGCATTCTCCCCTCTCTATCTGCCACCGGTTTTCTGACACGCATGGCCGTCTTCACGTCTGTTTCCGATCACGATCTTGCCGCGTGGCTCACCGATTATCCGGTAGGCGCGTCATTGGGTTTGCGCGGCATCACGTCGGGTATTGAGAACAGCAACTTCTTCCTCAGTACGACAGCGGGCGAGTTCGTGCTGACTATTTTTGAAAAGCTGAGTCCGGCCGAGCTGCCGTATTATCTGAATTTGATGCGTCACTTGGCTGCCCACGACATCAGCGTGCCCGATCCGGTACGGCGCGCGGATGGCACATTGTTCGGCTTGCTGCACGGCAAGCCCGCCGCCATCGTGACACGCTTGCCGGGCAGCGCCGTACTGTCGCCAACGCCGGCGCATTGTGCCGAGGTCGGGACGATGCTCGCACGCAGCCATTTGGCCGGACAAGACTTCGGCGTCCAGCAGTCGAACCTGCGCAGCTTGCCTTGGTGGCGCGAGGTCACGCCGCTGCTGCATCCATTCCTGAACGTATCCCAGGCGCAGTTGTTGGCGAACGAGATTGCGCATCAAGGCGCATTCTTCGCGTCGAACGATTATCGCGCGCTACCCGGCGGTCCTTGTCACTGCGACCTGTTCCGGGACAATGTCCTGTTTATCAACGATCCTGTCGCATCCACGCCTCGGCTGGGGGGATTTTTCGACTTTTACTTTGCCGGCAACGATAAGTGGCTGTTCGATCTCGCGGTAACGGTCAACGATTGGTGCGTCAACCTGGAAAGCGGTGAACTCGATATGCCGCGCGTGACGGCCCTGCTACGGGCCTATCAACAGGTACGCCCGTTGACGCCGGTCGAGTTGCGCCACTGGCGCGACATGTTGCGGGCCGGCGCGCTGCGTTTCTGGGTCTCGCGCCTGTACGATTTTCACCTGCCGCGCAGTGCGGCGCTGCTGGAACCGCATGATCCGGAACGCTTCGAGCGCACGTTGCGCGCCCGGATTGCCGCGCAAGATGCCACGATCAACGATCCACTGGCTTGACCGCGCGCATCCATATCCGCCGCCGGTACACGTGATAAGCGACCATCACGCGCCGGTTCCTGTTATGCTGCGGATCGTCCGAAGCGTTGTCCAAGGCATGTGATCCCCCGTGTCATCCCGGATCGCCATGCCAGGTCTCACGTGCGGTCTTCCGCCCGAGCGATGATGGCCTGTCCCCTGTGCTGAAAGGGGAATGCGATACGCGCCGGTTTCGCTCGATTACCGCCTGTTTTTGCTGATTCCCGACGTCATGCAACTGAAACACGTCACCGCCAGGGACGGCGTACTCTGGTTCCGCCAGGGCTTGGGAACGTTCCGACGCAGTCCCCTGCTGTTCCTCGCACTGTCCTTTGCCTATCTGCTGTTGATGCGGATCGTGTCGCTGCCTCCGGTCATCGGCACGGTTGTCATGCTGTTGATGCTCCCCGGTGTCACGGTCGGGTTTTTTGCCGCGAGCCGCGAAGTACTGTCCGGCAAACCCGCGTTCCCCACGATTTTGCTGCGCGCCTTCGCGGGCGGGGCTGTTGTCGTACGTCGACTGCTGATCCTGGGAATTGTCTACTTTGCCTGCATTTGCGCCGTTTTCGCGGCCTCGGCCATTGGTGACGACGGCATGTTGGCGCAGATGATGCTGTTCGGCAATGCACCGTCCGAACAGGAAATCCGCAGCGGCGTATTGATGATCACGCAGCAGGCGATGCCCATCGTCATGCTGGGTTATGTGCTGGTCGCCGTCGTGTTCTGGTTCGCGCCGGTGCTGGTGGCGTGGCATGACGTGCCGCCACACAAAGCCCTGTTTTTCAGCATCTATACCATCTGGCGCAACAAGCTGGCCTTTGTCGTCTACGGCATGCTGTGGTTCGCAACGCTGATTCTGCTCTGGATCGGCGCGATGATCCTGTCCGCGCTGTCGGGCGCCGGACTGGTCGCGATGACCATGCTGATGATGTCGATCGTGGCCATCTTCATCACGATGTTCTACTGCTCGCTGTACGCGACGTATCGCGGTTGTTTCGACATCGAAGGTCCGCCCTTGCCACCGGTCGGACGCCCCGCGAAGCCGGCCCCGTAACAACGCGCGCTCAGTCGTCGATTCGCTGCAATTTCGCGACCGACAATGCCAGCCATTTCGCGCCATGCCGCTTGAAGTCGACCTGGGCCCGCGCATCGGTGCCAGCGCCTTCGAGCGCGATCACCTTGCCTTCGCCGAACTTCGTGTGAAATACCGGCTCGCCCACGCGAAAACCCGTCTCGGCCTCCTTGTTCTTGGTCGCGTACGACGGTAGCGGTGCCGAGTCGGCACGATAGTCGTCATCACGGATGCGTTCGGTCCCATCCCCACGCTTTTCACCGCCTCCGCGGCCAAACCAATCCCGCCCCCAACCCGCGTTATCGGCACGTCCACCCCATCGGGCCGCAGGCTCGACTTTTGCCGTCAGCCACTTGAGCGCGCCCTCGGGCAGTTCATCGAAGAAACGGGAGCGCAAGTTGTATCGCGTCTGGCCATGCAGCATCCGGCTCTGCGCGAACGAGAGATAAAGACGTTCCTTCGCACGGGTGATGGCCACGTACATCAGTCGCCGCTCTTCCTCCAGCCCTTCCCGCTCCATCGCACTGTTCTCATGCGGGAACAGACCTTCTTCGAGCCCGGTGATGAAGACGGCAGTGAATTCCAACCCTTTCGCCGCATGCACGGTCATTAGCTGCACCGCGTCCTGTCCCGCCTGTGCCTGGTTGTCGCCCGCTTCGAGCGACGCATGCGAGAGGAAACCGGCAAGCGGGGTCATTGCCACCGGCTCCGGCGCACCGGGTACGGGCGCATCCAACACCTCGCTAGCGTCTTCTTGCACACCAGCAAGCGGCACGGCGGTGCTCGCGCCGGGTGCCAACGGCACCATCCGCGCCGGCGCATCACGGCGCAGTCCTTCCTCCGCCATGAAGGCACTCGCCGCATTGACGAGTTCCTCCAGGTTCTCCAGCCGCTCCTGCCCCTCGCGCTCCGCCTGGTAATGCGTTTCCAGGCCGCTGGCCTTGACCAGATGACGAACCAGATCCGGCAGATTCATCTGCTGCGTCTCAGCACGGACCTGCGCGATCATTCGCAGGAAATTGCCCAGTGCCGTACCGGCCTTGCCGGTCACATATGGCACGGCGGCCGCCAGCGGACAGTTATACAACCGCGCCATGTCGCTGAGTTGTTCGATCGATCGCGCACCAATGCCGCGTGCCGGAAAATTCACCACGCGCAGGAAAGCGGTATCGTCGCCCGGGTTATCGATCAGGCGCAGGTAAGCCAGCGCATGCTTGATTTCCTGGCGTTCAAAAAACCGCAAGCCACCATAGACCCGGTACGCCACGCCGGCCGCCATCAGCGCATGCTCGACCACGCGAGACTGCGCATTGCTCCGATACAGCACCGCGATTTCCTGGCGCGCCTGGCCCTGGTTGATCAGTGCCCGTATTTCCTCGACGATCCAGTTTGCTTCCTGTGTGTCCGTCGCCGCTTCATAGACGCGCACGGGCTCGCCATGCCCTGCATCCGTGCGCAAGTCCTTGCCCAGCCGCTGCGAATTGTTCGAGATCAGGATGTTGGCCGAATCCAGGATATGACCATGTGAACGATAGTTCTGTTCCAGCTTGATCAGATGCCGCACATTGAATTCGCGCTCGAAGTCGCGCATGTTGCCGACGTTCGCACCGCGAAACGCGTAGATGCTCTGATCGTCGTCGCCCACGGCGAAGATCGCGTTATGCTCTCCCGCCAGCAACTTGAGCCAGGCATATTGCAGCCGGTTCGTATCCTGGAACTCGTCCACCAGAATGTGCGAGAAGCGGCTCTGGTAATGCTTGCGCAACGTGTGATCGCGCTGCAGCAGTTCATAACTGCGCAACAACAGCTCGGCGAAATCAACCACACCTTCGCGCTGGCATTGCGTTTCATAGGCCTCGTACAGCTCGACGAACCGGCGGTTGAATGCATCGTTCGCCTCTACTTGAGATGGCCGCAGCGCTTCTTCCTTCGCCCCATTGATGAAGTATTGGAGGTTCTTCGGCGGATACTTTTCCTCATCCACATTCAGACCTTTCAGCAGCCGCTTGATGGCCGACAACTGGTCGGCCGTATCCAGAATCTGGAACGCCGGCGGCAGCCCCGCTTCGCGGTGATGGGTGCGCAGCAACCGATTGCAAAGGCCATGGAACGTACCGATCCACATGCCTCGCGTATTGATCGGCAGCATCGTCGACAGCCGCGACGTCATCTCGCGCGCAGCCTTGTTCGTGAACGTCACCGCGAGGATGCCGGATGGGCTTGCATGACGTTGACCGATCAACCACGCAATGCGGGTAATCAGGACGCGGGTCTTGCCACTCCCCGCGCCGGCCAGGATCAGGGCCGCCTCGTTCGGCAGCGTGACCGCGGCGAGCTGTTCGGGATTCAGGTTGGCAAGCAGATCGGACATGGCGGAGCGGGATGGGAAACGGAAAAAGGACGCGGACCGGCCGGATGGACAGCGGCGAAAAAACGGCCTTCATTATAAGCGCGACGCCGCTTTCGGGCCGAAGCTGCACCGAAGCGGCTATACACCTTGTTCACGCCGTATAATCGGCGGTTTACCTTTGCATTACCGCACCAGTAAACCGATTCCAGGCACACCATGAGCGACAGCGATCAACGCCCGAATGACCACACCCTTGGTCAGCAGAGCGGCCAGCCGGCCAGCCCACCGCAAGCAGACTCCCCGAGCGCCGCGTGCGCGGACGACGCGGCCGTACAGGCACCCTCGGCAAGCCCGGCGGAAGCGCCGGAAGCGTTGGCTAAGAGCTTCGATCCCGCACGAATCGAATCCACGTGGGGTCCGGAATGGGAACGCCGTGGTTACGCGCGCCCGACGCTCGCCGCCGATCGTCCGAACTTCTCGATCCAGTTGCCGCCGCCGAACGTGACCGGCACGCTGCACATGGGCCACGCGTTCAACCAGACCATCATGGACGCGCTGACGCGCTACCACCGGATGCTCGGGCATAACACGCTGTGGGTACCGGGCACGGACCACGCCGGGATCGCCACGCAGATCGTCGTCGAACGGCAACTGGATGCGCAAGGCGCGAGCCGCCATACGCTCGGGCGCGAGAAGTTCGTCGAACGCGTACATGAATGGAAGGAACAGTCGGGCTCGACGATCACGCGCCAGATCCGGCGCCTTGGCGCCTCGATCGACTGGTCGCGCGAATACTTCACGATGGACGAGAAAATGTCGCGCGCGGTGCGTGATGTGTTCGTCACACTGTATCGACAAGGCTTGATCTATCGCGGCAAGCGCCTCGTCAATTGGGACCCGAAGCTGCTGACGGCGGTGTCGGATCTCGAAGTGGTATCCGAGGAGGAGGAAGGCTCACTGTGGCAGATCCGCTATCCATTGACCGACGGCAGTGGCACGCTGACCGTTGCCACGACGCGTCCCGAGACGATGCTGGGCGACGTCGCGTTGATGGTCCATCCCGAAGACGAGCGCTATGCGGCGCTGATCGGCCGGACGGTGACGTTGCCGCTGGTCGGCCGCGAGATTCCAATCATCGCGGACGATTACGTCGATCGCGAATTCGGTACGGGCGTGGTGAAGGTCACGCCGGCACACGACTTCAACGATTATCAGGTGGGCCTGCGTCACCGGTTGCCGCAGATCGAGATTCTGACGCTGGATGCGCATGTCAACGATAACGCGCCGGAGGTCTATCGAGGCCTGGAACGCTTCGAAGCGCGAAAGCGCATCGTCGCCGATCTCGACGCCAGCGGCTTCCTTGAATCCGTCAAGCCGCACCGCCTGATGGTGCCGCGTGGCGACCGGACGAATTCCGTCATCGAGCCGATGCTGACCGACCAATGGTTTGTCGCCATGACCAAGCCGGCACCGGCCGACACGCTGCATCCGGGCAAATCGATCACGGAAGTCGCACTGGACGCCGTCCGTAACGGTCAGATCAAGTTCATTCCGGAAAACTGGACAACCACCTACTACCAATGGCTCGAAAACATCCAGGACTGGTGTATCTCGCGACAACTCTGGTGGGGCCACCAGATTCCGGCCTGGTATGACGACCAAGGTGGTGTCTATGTCGCCGCGTCCGAGGAAGAAGCCTTGGCGCAGGCGCGCGCCGCTGGCGCGACTGGTCCGTTGCGGCGTGACGAGGACGTGCTGGACACTTGGTTCTCCTCGGCACTGGTGCCCTTCTCTTCGCTCGGCTGGCCGGAAAAAACGCCGGAATTGACGCATTTCCTGCCATCGTCGGTGCTCGTGAGCGGCTTCGACATCATTTTCTTCTGGGTCGCGCGCATGGTCATGATGACCACACACTTCACCGGCAAGGTGCCATTCGAAACCGTCTACATGCACGGCCTGGTACGCGATGCCGAAGGTCAGAAGATGTCGAAGTCGAAGGGCAATACCCTCGATCCCATTGATATCGTCGACGGCATCGGGCTCGACGCGCTGGTGGCGAAACGTACTACCGGCCTGATGAACCCGAAGCAGGCGCAACAGATCGAGAAGAAGACGCGCAAGGAATTCCCGGAGGGCATTGCCGCCACCGGCACCGACGCCTTGCGTTTCACGTTTGCATCGATGGCGACGCTCGGCCGAAACATCAATTTCGACCTGGCACGCTGCGAAGGTTATCGAAATTTTTGTAACAAATTGTGGAACGCCACGCGCTTTGTCCTGATGAATTGTGAAGGACACGACTGCGGCGTGGATAGCTGCCAATCGGACTGCGGGCCAGACGGATATCTGGATTTTTCGCAGGCGGATCGCTGGATCGTTTCGGCCCTGCAGCAGACCGAAGCGGACGTTGAAAAAGGATTTGCCGATTTCCGGCTCGATAACATCGCCAGCGCGATATACCGTTTCGTCTGGGACGAGTACTGTGACTGGTACGTCGAGTTTGCCAAGGTCCAACTGCAATCCGGCACGCCGGCGCAGCAACGCGGCACGCGTCGTACGCTACTGCGCGTATTGGAGACGATTCTGCGGCTGGCACATCCGGTGATCCCTTTCATCACCGAAGCGTTATGGCAAAAGGTCGCGCCGCTCGCCGGCCGCTATCCGCAAGGTGCGCTGCCCGAGCAGGCCTCCATCATGACGCAGGCCTACCCAGTGGCGCAGTTGGAGAAGATCGATGCGGACGCCGTGGCCTGGGTTGCCGAATTGAAGGGACTGATCGACGCGTGCCGTAACTTGCGGGGCGAGATGACGATTGCGCCGTCCAAGCGCGTGCCGCTGTTAGCCAGCGGCAATGCCGAGCGACTGCACGGCTTTGCACCGTATGCGCAAGCGCTGGCCCGCCTGTCGGACGTACAGGTGCTCGACAGCGACGCCGCCCTGGACGCGCGTGCCGACGGTGCGCCCGTCACCGTGAGCGGCACGACCAAGTTGGCGCTGGAGGTCGAGATCGACGTGGCAGCCGAGAAGGAACGGCTGGGCAAGGAAGTGGCACGGCTGGAAAACGAAGTACAAAAAGCACGCGCCAAGTTACAAAACGATAGCTTTGTTGCACGTGCGCCCGAAGCCGTGGTCGAACAAGAGCGGAAAAGACTGGCAGAATATGAAACGACGTTGGCGAAGCTTGCGACACAGTTGGGTCGTCTGACCGCCTCCTGAATCACCTGAGACACCTCGGCGCGCGCGCAACGTCGATATGGACGCTGGCGCGCGCCGTGTCGTATTGGGCCGCACCGCAGTGCCCTCGAACACCCTAGGAAGGTCGGACGCCCGAGGTGAGCGCGAACACCGCCGCATTTGTTTTGCGATATTGTATTTATCGTTCTTTTTAAATTAGCTGCGGGGGTTTCACGAATGCTAAAAGTCACAAAAGCTGTTTTTCCCGTCGCCGGCCTTGGAACCCGCTTCCTGCCCGCGACGAAAGCCAGCCCGAAGGAAATGCTGCCGATCGTCGACAAGCCATTGATCCAATACGCGGTCGAGGAAGCGGTTGCTGCCGGCATCACGGAGATGATTTTCGTGACCGGCCGCAGCAAGCGTGCGATCGAGGATCATTTCGACAAATCGTACGAAGTGGAAGCCGAGCTGGAAGCGCGCGGCAAGGACAAGCTGCTGGCGCTGGTGCGCAGCATCAAGCCGTCGAACGTCGACTGCTTTTATGTACGCCAGCCCGAAGCGCTAGGTCTAGGCCACGCCGTCATGTGCGCGGAAAAACTGGTGGGCGACCACCCGTTCGCCGTGATCCTGGCGGATGACTTGCTGTACGGCAAGCCCCCGGTCCTGACCCAGATGGTCGAGAAATTCAACCGCTTCCATAATTCCATCATCGGCGTGGAAGACGTGCCGCCGTCGGAAACGGCGTCGTACGGGATCGTGACACCGGACCAGCAACTGGGTGACGATGTCGTCTCCCTGTCGGGTATCGTCGAGAAGCCGAAGCCGGAAGTCGCGCCTTCGACGTTAGGCGTGGTCGGACGTTATGTGTTGAAACCGGCCATCTTCAAGCACCTCCATGCGTTGAAGCCCGGCGCCGGCGGTGAATATCAACTGACGGACGCTATCGAATCACTGATGCGCGAAGAGCAGGTGCTGGCCTACCGCTACCACGGCACGCGCTTCGATTGCGGCAGCAAGCTGGGTTACCTGAAGGCAACCGTGGAATTCGCGTTGCAACACCCGGAAGTGCGCGAGCAGTTCGCGGAATACCTCAAGACCCGTTCGCCGGTTCTGGAAAGCTGATTGCCGCAAGTTGATGTCTCCCGCATGACGCGGGGTGACGCGCGTTTATTCGCCGTTGTCACCCCGCCAAACCGACACGAAGCGAACCCGGTATCGCCACCCGGCATATCGTTGCCCTCCTGATATCCCCCCTCTTTCCCGCGGCAACGTCTGAATTTCCCCCACTGATCCCGCGTCCCGCAGCGACGACGCGCTGCGTCAAGCCCCCTCAATGCAACGTGAACGACGTACCACAGTCGGTTTCAAGATCACGTAATCAAGCACAAATAATTATTGTTCTAAAAGAACACGAACTATAATCACAACGATTCTCATTTAGCAATTTGCTTGCCGTCTCCCTGGCGAGGAAAAGAAGTCTTCTTTTTCAGCCGCCATGGATCCTGCGGCGCGATCTTCCCTCCTTCTGAACGCACTATCACACGAAATCTCATGGCTGCTATTGATTCGAACCGGCACGTCAGACCGGTCCTGACCAAATCCGCTTCCGCCATACGGCACGCATTATTTTTGTTGTCGATGCCGATGGCATTCGGTGCGGCAGGCGTCGCAAACGCACAGGAAAGTATTGATTCCGCCACGGCCACAAACACAAAGGCACAAACTGCATTGCCCGCCGTCTCGGTGTCCGCCAAGAGCGCGCCAGTCGCACCGGAAAAGCAAACGTTTGGTGGTGGACAAGTAGCCAAGGCGACATCCCTGGGTGTGCTTGGGACCCAGCAATTGATCGACGTTCCGTTCAGCGTCAGCAGCTATACCGAGAAAGCCATCAAGGACAAGCAGTCGCAGACCGTTGGCGAATTCTTGCAGGCAACCGACCCGAATGTACGTGTTTCGTTCAACTCGGGCCAGTTCGCTGAGAACTATACGATCCGAGGCTTCCAGTTATATTCGGATGATGTGTCCATGAACGGTCTTTTCGGTGTAACGCCGCGGCAGATGGTGTCGACGGTGGACATCAGCCGGATCGATTTGTTCAAGGGAGCGAATGCATTCATCAATGGCGCGCCCGCATCAGGAACCGGCGTGGGCGGCGGCGTCAATGTCGAGCTGAAGCACGCTGACGACAAGCCGCTGACCGAGCTGACAACGAAGGTCTCGGGGTCCGGCCAGGTCGGCGCGCAAGTGGATATCGGGCGGCGTTTCGGTGACAACGATCAATTCGGCATCCGCTTTAACCAGTCGGTGGACGATGGCCCAACAGCGATCGACAAGGAAAAGCGTTATGGGAAAACGACAGCGGTTGGCATCGACTGGCGAGGCGACAAGCTGCGCCTGACCGCGGACTTTCTCTACCAACGCGCGAAGACCGATTCCGGCCGTACGACATACACTGCAACAGGTGCCATACCCAGCGCGCCATCGGCAACCTCGACCTTCGCCCAGCCATGGACGTATTCCAATCTCGAGGATACCGTCGGCATCGTGGGCGTGGAGTATGATTTTGCGCCAGGCTGGACCGCCTATGTGAAGGGTGGCGCGCATCACGGCAACGAATGGGGCAGTTTTTCAAGTCCGGCCTATGATGGTCTCACCGGATTGTCTTCGGCCTATCGCTTGAACACCGTACTGAAGGAGGATTCAACTTCGGCAATGGGTGGTATTCGGGGCAAGTTCGACACGGGCCCAGTCTCGCATCAAGTCAACGTTGGCGGCTCGATCGTCAGTGTCGATCAATCAGCAGCCTACACGTTCGGCTATGGGGCCTACACGACCACGTTGTCGAATTCGGCCGCGGTCCCTTATCCGGCGACCACGTCGTCCGGTGGGGACATGAGCAATCCAGGCACGACCTCGCAAGTCGTTAATCGCAGCGTATCGATATCGGACACCGTTGGCTTCCTGAACGATCGCATATTGCTCACCATAGGCGCGCGCCGCCAGGAGCTGCGTCAGGATGCGTACGGCTATGATGGCGTGCGCTCGAGCACGTACGATCAGGCAATCACGACACCTGTTTTCGGCATCGTGTTGAAGCCGACGAATAACTGGTCAATATACGCCAACCGTACCGAGGCACTGGTTCAAGGCGGCACCGCTGGCTCGACATCGGCGAACTTTGGCCAGGTCTTCGCGCCGTATCGCTCAAAGCAATGGGAAGCCGGCACCAAGTACGACCTGGGTGCCTTTGGGGCTGATTTCGCGCTGTTCCAGATCGAGCAGCCGAGCGCCTATACGGACCCAACGACGAATATCTACAGTCAGTCAGGCAAACAACGTAATCGCGGCGTCGAACTGGGGCTACACGGCGAACCGATCAAGGGTGTTCGCTTGATCGCCGGTGCGTCTTACACGAATGCCAAGCTGGTCAAAGCCAGCGACACCGCGAACGACGGCAATACGGCCGTCGGTGTTCCAAGCTGGTTGGCGAACATCGGTGTTGAATACGACATTCCACGCGTGAGAGGCCTGACGTTGACCGGACAATGGGTTTATACGAGTCGGCAGTATCTCGATCAAGCGAATTCGCTGTCGATTGGTGCCTGGAGCCGCTTTGACGTCGGCGCGCGCTATGCGACCCAAGTCTTCGGTAAGGACGTGACGGTACGCGCAACCGTTCAGAACGTCGCCAATCGTGCCTATTGGGCGTCGACCTATGGCGGCTATTTGACCCTTGGCAATCCGCGTACGTTCTGGCTCTCGCTGACAACCGACTTCTAATACCGGTCACGATGCCCCCCGCGGTATTGCCAGTTGCCTTGGACGGCGGGGCCCCGCTCTCGTACCGTCGCAAGTATCACGAAAAGGGAATGCTCTTGCCCTGCTTTTCGTTGCCTGTCGCCACATTCTTTACGGACTGACACGCGCGTGCGGCAACATCGGAAAGAGCACATACCGCCGTGCTGGCAACGTCATTCCCCATGCTTGTTTGGACACGGAGATTGACACCGGCGCCACGCCGGAAAACGACGCGGCATCGTCGATGCATGCCGGTTCATCACTCTGGCAAACGAACAACGCCCCTTCTCGGCGGACCGACGAAACGTTGAACCAGGGCGTTTCCGCCTGCGTCAACACGTTCCAATACCGTGTGTTGGGGTTGCCATAAAACGCGATCGATCCTGCATCCGCCATCGGTCCGACGACAATCGGGATACTGCTCCCGGTACGCTGCTGCCAAAGGGCATCCGCCGCTGCCGCCAGTTCGGCGCGCGGCGCCGTGGCATCGTCGGTCTTGCGCACGACCCCCATATAGCCGACGGCGGCAGTGGCCGCCAGCACGATCAGCCAATAACCACCCATTACGCGCACCGCACGCTCTGGTCTCACGACCCCACCAGCACGACCTATCACGGTCAGCCATAGCGGCACGATGGCAAACCACTGCGCCATGCCCCATACCGATGCCATCTGCGTCTTCATGATGAAGGCAATCGTGCCGACAACGATCAACGGCCCCATTGCCAACCACCAGAGGTCCGTGGATGTCGATGGTCGAAGATAACTGCACGCGATCAACCGTAGCGCTTGCAGTCTCTCTCCCCTAAGCAATAGCACGACGAAAACGGCACTTGGCAACAGGTAGGCGAGCTGGGCGGCGGTGTACTTTCCGAGTCGCACGACAGCAGGCAACAGCGTTCCGCCCGTACGATCCTCGGCGTAACCAAAAGTCGGGAAATCGTTGACCACTAACCAGTGAAGATGCGGCAGCAGGACAACGCCGCATGCGAGCACCGCACCAAGCGTCTTCGTGCTAAACAACCGTGCACGCCATGCCGGACGAACGAGTGCCGCCAGCGACAACGAGAGCAGCAGCACGACTGAAAAGTACTTCCCGAGCAGTGACGCCCCTGCCAGCACGCCAAGCGCCAGTGCCTGTCGCCATGTCCCGGTCTGCATGAAACGCACAAAGAAAAACGCGGTCCACGGCCACACGGAGAGAAGCACCGCATTCGCATTGAACTTGATCGCGAGGTTCGAATATAGCGGTGACACCGCCATCGCCAGGCCCGCGACCACCGCAAGCGGACGCGGCAGGAACCGTCCGGCAAGCGCGACAATCCCAAGCAGGCCCACCATCGCATTGACCGCGGAAAGCGCGAAATACGCAATGTCGACATGCGGAAACACGCGAAACCACGCAGCGGCGATCCACGCAAACAGCGGCGGATGCTTAAGATAGCCCGCCTGCCATTCGATACCCCATACATAGTTCTCGACCATATCACCTGGCATGTCGAGATTACCGCGTGACAACCATGCGGCAATCGTCCAGACCAGGGCATGCACGGGCAACAGCCAGATCAGATGCGACCGGTCCGACACGCTTCGCAACACAGGCCGTGTCGCAGACAACGGCAGGTCGCGAATCGTCGAGCTATCATGCTGATATACCTGTCGGACAATATAGACGGGGCGGCGTTTGGCCTCCATATACATACGGCCTACATACTCGCCAATCACGCCGATTCCGATGAGCTGTGCACCACCCAGGAAGAGTATCGCAGTGATGATGGATGCATAGCCGGGCACGTCGATGCCATGCCTGGCGGTTCGAAACAGCAGATACACCGCATACAGGATGGCAAAAACGGCAGTCATGCCACCAAGATAACTCCAGACGCGCAGCGGCAACGTGCCGAAGCTCGTCATACCGTCCAGCGCGAAATTCCATAGCCGCCAGCCGGAGAACGTCGACTTGCCGGCGGCGCGTGGGCGACGGGCGTAGGTGATCTCCGCCGTTCGAAAACCAACCCATGCGAACAGCCCTTTCATGAAGCGACGATTTTCAGGCAACGCCTTCAACGCATCCACCACTTGCCGCGACATCAGCCGAAAGTCACCAGCGTTTTCAGGAATCGAGATATCGGAGATCGCGTTATGTACGCGATAAAAGAGCGCTGCCGTAATACGTTTGGCAAAAGAGTCCGTCGGTCTTTCCGCGCGTCTCGCCAGCACGACATCAAAGCCTTCACGCCACTTTGCCAATAACAGTGGAATCGCTTCAGGTGGGTCCTGTAGATCAGCATCGAACGGAATCACCGCATTGCCCGAAGCGGCATCGATGCCTGCGGTCAGCGCGGCTTCCTTGCCGAAATTCCGAGACAGGTCGACAATCTTGACGCGTGCATCGCTTGCACATATGGCCTGTAACTCGCGCAAGGTGGCATCGGTGCTGCCGTCATTGACGCAGACGATCTCATAATCGGCATGCGAAAGATTCCGGAGCACCGGCACCAGCGCGTGGAACAATGCTGCCACGACCGCTGCTTCGTTGTGAAAAGGGATCACAAGCGAGATGACATCACGCGCACCAACTCCAGACCCATTCATCGTGTTACTGCTCAAATGGCGCGAATTATTACATGGTTCAGTGGACAAAACGATGACGATTGATATGAATTGAAGGGATACCCGAAAATCGGATCGATCTCACGAAAAATGGCAGCCCCCATTGCCCCTTTTGGGGTGACTATGCCTAAATCGTTACGGTGCATAAAAAAAGGAATCGCATGGATTCCTTTTTTTATACGGTCATCCGCTTTATGCCACCCTATTACTTTGCCTTCCCGCCTGGGGCAAGTCCTCAGACTGGCGAGGTCACGGGCTCACCACGCAACACGCGTTGCGCGTTATCAAGAAACAAGACGACCGCACCGTGGACCGCCTCATGGGAATATCCCGCCACGTGCGGCGACATGACCAATGTATCAAAGCCCAGCAAAGGTTCTGGCTTGGCGGGCTCCGATTCGTACACATCCAGCCCGGCGCCCGCAATCGTCCTGTTCTTCAGGGCTTCGGCCAAAGCCAACGTATCCACCGCGCTACCGCGCGCCACATTGACAAGAAAGCCGTGCGCACACAACGCCGCCAGCACGTCGGCGTTCACCATATGTCGGGTCTGCGCGCCACCCGGCATCGCCAACACGAGAATGTCGCACCATGTCGCCAGCGACATCACATTATCGAAATACGTGTACGGTAATGCATCACGCTTGTTACGGGTGTGATAGCCCACAGCGCAATCGAATCCCAGCACACGCCTGGCAACGCCTTCCCCGATACGGCCCATGCCGACAATGCCCACTCGCTTGCCGCTGAGAATGGGTGGCAAGGCATATGCGTCGCGCCATTCGCCCTTATGCACGGCGCGATCGAACACTGGCACCCGTCGCATGGCAGCAAGCATCAATGCCAACGCATGGTCCGCCACCGTGGTCGCATTCGAGCCTGCACCGCTGCTCAACAAGATCCCTTTCGCCCTCGCGTGATCCACCGGGAGATTTTCGATGCCCACCCCAAAGGCACTGATCAGCTTCAGCCTCGGCGCGGCGTCGATCTGCGCCGGCGAGAATCCAAGTGAACCGTTCGTCAAGACGATGTCCACGTCGGCAAGCCGCGCATCCGCCTGCAACCGTTCTTCCTTGTTCGTGGCCATGACGACATCGAATGCGTCGGTAAGCAACGGCATGTACTCACCAGCGATCGGAATATTGAGATAAAGAACGGGGTTCATGGTGCCGGGAAAAAGTCCACGTCAACGGCGCCGTAGCAGGAAGGTGAAAACCTTCTCATGCACGGTGCTCTCGACAATCGTGTTGCCGGTCTGCTTCGCGAATGCGGCGAAGTCACGTTGTGAGCCGGGGTCCGTGGCCGTCACCTTGAGGATCTGCCCGGTGGTCATATCGGACAAAGCCTTTTTTGCCCGCAAGATCGGCAACGGACAGTTCAGGCCCGTTGCATCCACTTCCTTATCTGCTGCTACCGTCATGTGTCCAGGCCGGATGGGGTTTCCAGCGCCTCCGTGATATCGCTTGCGTTACGGGCACTTCGGCAAACTCCGCCGTGGCCACCCGTCTTTTTCCGTGCCGCCACTCACACGCTCACGCCGTGGCCGTCGCCGCACGCAGGTCCGTGCCAAAGCGCTCGACCAGCGCTTCCGGTGTATCCCATGCGCACATCAACCGGCATCCTCCGGCCGCGATGAAATCGTGGAAGACCCAGCCCTTCGCACGCATGGCCGCGCTCGTTGCCGGCGTCATATCGGCAAAGACCGCATTGGCCTGCACCGGATGCGCCACCTTGACACCGGCTGACGCTACTTCCTGCGCAAGGCGCCGTGCCATCTCGTTCGAATGACGAGCGTTGCGCAACCAGACGTCGTTATCGAGCAAGCCGAGCCACGGTGCCGAAATAAAGCGCATCTTGGATGCCAATTGCCCGGCTTGCTTCACGCGATAAGCAAAATCCTCGGCGCGCGCCTTGTCGAAGAAGACGACGGCCTCGCCCACGGGCAGCCCGTTCTTCGTACCACCAAAACACAGCACATCGACGCCCGCCTTCCAGGTCATTTCCGCGGGAGTGACCTGCAGCGATGCCACGGCATTCGCGAAACGCGCGCCATCCATATGCACCGCCAAGCCATGTCGATGAGCAATATCCGTCAACGCGCGAATCTCGGCAATACTGTAGACCGTTCCCACCTCGGTGGATTGGGTCAACGTCATTGCTTTCGGCCGAGGCCAGTGAATGTCGTTGCGGCGGGTGATCACTGCCTCGACCGCCACCGGGTCGAGTTTGCCAAGCGGTCCGCGCGACGTGATCAACTTCGATCCGTTCGAGAAAAACTCCGGACCACCACATTCATCGGTCTCAACATGAGACAATTCATGGCAGATCACCGACTGATACGACTGACACAGCGACGCCAGTGCCAACGAATTCGCCGCGGTGCCGTTGAATACGAAAAACACTTCGCAGTCCGTCTCAAAAAGAGTCCGGATACGATCGCATACCTGTTTCGTCCAGCTATCGTTGCCGTAAGCCACCTCGTGTCCGGTGTCATTTGCGTTCACCATGTAACGCATTGCTTCCGGGCATACGCCGGCGTAATTGTCCGACGCAAAATCTTGCATGCTCATTGTTTGGTCCTTTCCATGCGCACGGTGCCACGGCGCGCCATGTCATTGCTGGCATTCCGGCACGCCATCCGCACGCCACCGATGCCCGCAATGCGTCACTGTAAAAGCGTGCATTTCGCGCCGCCCATGATTACGCCGGCAACTTGGACGCTACCCAGGCTGTCACGCTAGCTAGCGCGGCAGGCAATGCCGCCGCATCGGTGCCACCCGCCTGCGCCAGGTCGGGACGCCCACCACCCTTGCCGCCAATCTGCTGCGCGACCATATTGACCAGTTCACCAGCCTTCACCTGCTTCGAGGCATCCGGCGTCACGCCGGCAACCAGGCTGACGCGGCCATCGACCACCGCCGCCAGCACGATGGCTGCGTGCTTCAGTTTGTCCTTCAAGCGATCCACGGACTCGCGCAGCACCTTCGCGTCGGCCCCATCCAGCACCGCGGCCAACACCTGCACGCCTCGCACGTCCACCGCCTGTGCGAGCAATTCATCGCCCTGGCTCGAGGCCAGCTTCGACTTAAGCGCGCCCAGTTCCTTTTCCAACGCCCGAACCTGCTCCTGCTGTTGAGCAATGCGTTGTGTCAACTCCGCCGGCTGCACTTTGAGCGCCTGCGCCGCCGCATTCAAACGCTCATCGAGATGTTGGACGAATCGCAGCGCATTGTCGCCGGTGATGGCTTCCACACGGCGGATGCCGGCCGCCACCCCGCTTTCAGACGTAATCTTGAACAGGCCGATGTCCCCGGTCCGCGTCACATGAGTGCCGCCACACAATTCCATCGAACTGCCGAGCTTCAACACGCGGACTTCGTCTCCGTACTTTTCGCCGAACAACGCCATCGCGCCTTCCTTGACCGCATCGTCATACGCCATCGTGCGCACCACCGCCGCCGCGTTCGACAGGACTTCCGCATTGACACGCTCTTCCACGCGACGCAGTTCGTCGGACGACATCGGCGAATGGTGCGCGAAATCGAAACGCGTCTTGTCCGGATCGACCAATGAGCCCTTCTGCTGCACGTGCTCGCCCAACACCTCACGCAATGCCTTGTGCATCAGGTGGGTGGCGGAGTGATTCCGGCCGGTACGCGCACGACGCACGCCATCCACCTGCGCCGCGACCACGTCGCCCACTTTCAACGTGCCTTGCTCCAGCGTGCCGTGATGACCCGATACGTCGGCCTGCACCTTTTGCGTGTCATGCACGGCGAAGCGAACGGCATCGGTCGTCAACAGACCCTGGTCCCCCACCTGACCACCGGACTCCGCGTAAAACGGCGTATGGTCAAGTACCACCACGGCATCCTGACCGGCCTGTACCCGATCCACCTGAGCGCCATCGACATACAACGCAATCACGCGGGCATCGTCGGAGACGATCGCGTCGTAACCGAGGAAGGCGGTCTTCTCGCCCGCGTATTCGAGACCGGCGGCCATCTTGAACTTGCCCGCCGCACGGGCCTGGTTACGCTGGCGTTCCATCGCCTGATCGAAGGCGGGCTCGTCCACCGTGATCCGCCGTTCGCGACAGACATCCGCGGTCAAGTCCAACGGAAAGCCATAGGTATCATGCAGCTTGAACGCCAACTCCCCCGACAACGTCAACACATCATCGGGCGACTTGCGGGCCGCTTCCAGGGCACCGATCGCGCCCTCCAGGATCGTCATACCGTTTTCGATCGTCTCGAAGAAGCGCGCTTCTTCCTGACGCAAGATATCGATCACGCGTTCCCGCGCCTGGGCCAGTTCGGGATAGGCCTCGCCCATCTGCAGTACCAGATCAGGCACCAGCTTGTGGAAAAATGCGTCGCGGCGACCCAGCTTGTAGCCGTGACGAATCGCGCGGCGGACGATACGACGCAGCACATAGCCTCGCCCCTCGTTGCCGGGAATCACGCCGTCGACGATCAGGAACGCGCAGGCACGGATATGATCGGCGATGACTTTCAGCGAGTTATTGCCCAGGTCTGCCACACCGGTTTCCCGGCCGGCCGCGGTGATCAGCGCCTGGAAGAGGTCTATTTCGTAGTTGCTATGAACGTGCTGCAGCACCGCCGCCACCCGCTCCAAGCCCATGCCCGTGTCAACGCACGGCTTGGGCAGCGGCGTCATATTGCCCTGCGCATCCCGGTTGAACTGCATGAACACCAGGTTCCAGATTTCGATGAAGCGGTCGCCATCCTCTTCCGGCGACCCGGGCGGCCCACCCCAGATTTCCGGACCATGATCGTAGAAGATTTCCGAGCACGGGCCGCACGGACCGGTATCGGCCATCTGCCAGAAGTTGTCCGACGCGTAGCGCGCCCCCTTGTTGTCACCGATTCGGATAATCCGCTCGGCCGGCACGCCGATTTCCTTTTCCCAAATGCCGAATGCCTCGTCATCCTCGAAATAGACGGTGACCGTCAGCTTGTCCTTCGGCAGCTTGAAGACATCCGTCAACAGTTCCCAGGCGAAATGGATCGCATCGCGCTTGAAATAGTCACCGAAAGAGAAATTGCCGAGCATTTCGAAAAACGTATGGTGACGGGCCGTATAGCCCACGTTTTCGAGGTCGTTGTGCTTGCCTCCCGCACGCACGCTGCGCTGCGCCGTGGTGGCACGGGTATAGGGGCGCGGGTCATTTCCCAGGAAGACGTCCTTGAACTGCACCATTCCGGAGTTCGTGAACAGCAGCGTGGGGTCATTGGCAGGCACCAGACTGGACGAACGGACGACAGTATGCCCCTTCGATTCGAAGAAACCCAGGAACTTGCTACGAATATCGGCGGCTTTCATGACGTATCAGGTAAGTAGCAGGCGGCGGCAACAGACGCCCCAAACGGCTGATTATACCGTTTGCCCCCTGCACTGTGACACCCGCATGCCAGCCGCGTGCGGGCGCCTCCCGAAAACGCGTGCCACCTCCTCGTTATTTGACGACAGCGGCGACCCCCTGACCATGGAGATCCGCCTGCGGCACCGGTGTATTGCCTCGCACCTGGACCGCTTGAACAGCAACGCCGGAAGCCGGCGCCGACATCGCCTGGGCCAACGGACGGCCTTCATGCACGATCGAAGTAATGACGTGGTACTGCGCGAGCGGGCCAGCCAGACTGTCCGGCTGGCCCGAACCACCAGCCCCCAGCACCAGAATAACCTTGCCGCCCTCGGTCAAGATCGTCGGCGCCATCGGCGAGACCGGACGTCGGCCGCCCGCGATCGTCTTCCCGGACGACGTGCTACCGGATGCACCGCTACTCCCATTGGACGATGGCGCACCCGGGGGGGCCGAGTCGAAGGTGTCCATCGCGTCATTCATAAGAAAGCCCGCGCCCGGAACGACAACTCCGGAGCCAAACGGCGCATCCATCGTCATGGAGACTGCCACGGCGTTCCCCCCTTTGTCGACAACCACGTACTGCGTGGAGAGTGCGCGCTCCGACAGCGTCGTGGGAGTCGATGCGGCAAGGCTTGTCGCCGAGGCGCTTGAAGCAGGCAATGCGCCCGACGCACTTGATGCAGACGCGGCACTTGAAGCACTTGATGCACTTGATGCACTTGAAGCGCTTGATGCACTTGAAGCGCTTGATGCAGGCGATACGTTGGCCGACGCGTTCGCGGCATCGGAAACGGCACCGGACGTGGATGTGCCATTGCCGGAATCGGTATCGGCTGCGGAGGCGATTTCCGTGGCGCGACGCTGCACCGCGTCGGCGCCGATCCACTGCGCGACGTCCGGGTTGCCACCGCCATTCAGCCCGCCAGGGCTGTCCGGATCACCTGGATAGCCCTTCAGATCATTTTCCGCACGCTTTGCGATCGCGGCCGTCAGCCTCGCATACTGCGGCGAATCGGCGGAAACGCCAGTGAAGGCGTGGTCCAACCCATCACGCAGGCGTAGCATCTGCACCAGCGCAATACCGCCAATGCTCGGCGGCGACGCAGTGATGACCTGATACCCGTGCCATGGCGCAACCAACGGCGCACGCCATTTGGCACGGTAGTCGGCAAGATCGGAGGAGGAGATCAAGCCGTGCCCCCGCATTGCATCCGCCAGCAAGCCACCGGTGCGACCGGAATAAAACGCGTCTGCCCCGTCGTCGGCGATGCGCTGTAGCGTGACCGCCAGTTCCGGCTGCCGCAAACGCGCACCGTCATGCAGGCCAGCAAAATAAACGGAAAAATTGGTCTTGCCATTAAATCGCGGCGCGGCCTTGGCTGCAAGCTGCGAGAGCGACTTATCGACATCAAATCCGTCGCGGGCAAGTTGGATCGCCGGCGCAAGTACCTGCGCCCACTTCAGCTTGCCGAATCGCTTCTGTGCTTCCCATAGCCCCGCGACGCTGCCGGGCACCGCCACCGCTCGACCTCCCACCGTGCTGGCATGTGGCACCGGTTTTCCCTTCGCATCCAGATACATGCCAGCGATGGCCCCTTGCGGGGCGCGCTCACGGAAGTCCAGAAAATAGGGTTGATTATCGACGTAAAGCGTCATGAAGCCGCCGCCGCCCAATCCCGCCGTTGCAGGCGACGTCACGGCAAGCACAAAACCAACGGCCACTGCCGCGTCGACAGCATTGCCTCCTTGCCTGAGCATCTGCTCGGCGGCCGAGGCGGCGTATGCGTTAGGCACGGCCACCGCGGCGCTATCGAACAACGTCGGCGGTGGCGCACGCTTGGCCCAAGCCTGGCCAGAACTGGCCAATGTCAGCAAACCTGCCGTCGCGATCCCGACGACAGCCATCCACCGCACGCCGCCCCGCCGCCGCGACAGGACACCACTGATATCCCGCCGGAATGGCGGTCGGTGGTCGGAAGACAACGATAGTAGGTCAGTGCGGCGCGTCATCAGCGGCCGGCCCCGGCACCGATCAAGCCACCCGCCGCCGCACCGGCGATCGTCCCGATAGGCCCGCCCGTCAGGACGTAACCCAATGCGCCGCCAGCAGCGCCGCCAATCGCAGCGCCCTTCTGGCTGCGCGTGAGCGGCGCACACGCCGCGATACTGGCCACCATTGCACCAATCACGCTCCACATCGCCATCCGTTTGATGAGCATCATGTTGTTCTCCTTTTGTGCCCCTATGGTCTGCATCGTAGGTCCGCCCAACCACGTCGGCAATGGGACTTACGCGCGGTTACGGCTGTTACGCGGCGTCAAAAATGCAAGAAGCGATCCAGCGAAAACAGTAGGGGCCGCTGCCCTGGTCACATGACCGCGCCAGCTTGGCGGGCCGGTACGGTAAAATGCCCCGATGGACCGGAAGCGGTCACCGTCCCGAGGCCAGCCACGCTCGGGCGGTACCGCTCCCGATACGATTGTTATTGCTGTATTTACTGATTCGGCACGCGGCCCTGCATGAGTACTCCTTCGAACCATTCGAACGACCTTCCGGTCGTCTCCAACTTCATCCGCAACATCATTGACGAGGACGGCCGCACTGGAAAATGGGGTGGCCGTGTCGAAACGCGATTCCCCCCTGAACCCAACGGCTATCTTCATATCGGTCACGCAAAGAGCATCCATGTGAATTTCGGCATTGCCCGGGACTACAACGGTGTTTGTCACTTGCGGTTCGACGACACGAACCCGGAAAAAGAAGACACCGAGTACGTCGATTCGATCATCGACTCGGTACGCTGGCTCGGTTTCGCGTGGCAACGTGCCGACGATCCCGTGGCGCCGGCGCACTTGTACTATGCGAGCGATTATTTTGAGCGTTTGTACGCGCTGGCAGTCAAGCTGATCCAGATGGGCAAGGCGTACGTGGACAGTCAGAATGCCGAGGAGATGCGGGCGGCCCGGGGGTCGTTGACCGAGCCGGGAAAACCGTCGCCCTATCGAGAGCGCGGCGTCGAAGAGAACCTCGATCTCTTTTCGCGGATGCGCGCCGGCGAATTTCCCGATGGTGCCCACGTGCTGCGCGCGAAGATCGACATGGCATCGCCGAACATCAACATGCGCGACCCCGTCATCTACCGGATTCGCCATGCGCATCATCACCGCACCGGCGACGCGTGGTGTGTGTATCCGATGTATGACTACACGCACTGTATCTCGGACGCGATCGAGAACATTACGCACTCGCTATGCACACTGGAATTCGAGGATCACCGTCCGTTGTATGACTGGGTTCTGAACACGCTGGCCGACGCCGGCGAATTCTCCCGCCCATTGCCGCAACAGATCGAATTCGCGCGCTTGAACCTGACCTACGCGATCACGAGCAAGCGCAAATTGTTGCAGCTAGTCAACGAGAAACATGTGGATGGATGGGACGATCCCCGCATGCCGACGTTGGTCGGCCTGCGCCGTCGTGGTTTCACGCCCGGCGCGATCAAGCTGTTCTGCGATCGGATCGGCCTGACGAAAGCGGACTCCTGGATCGACATGGGTACGCTGGAACAGTCTCTGCGCGACGAGCAGGATGCCATCGCCCCACGCGCCATCGCCGTGCTGGATCCACTGAAGCTGATCATCGACAACTATCCGGAAGGTCAGTCCGAGACCTGTCACGCGCCGGTGCACCCGCATCATCCGGAGCGCGGCAGTCGCGCATTCCCGTTGTCGCGTGAATTATGGATCGAGCGCGAAGACTTCAACGAAGCGCCGCCTAAGGGATACTTCCGGCTGTTTCCAGGCAACAAGGTACGGCTGCGCTACGGCTTCGTCGTGGAATGCACCGGCGCGGACAAGGATGCGGACGGCAATGTCATCGCCGTCCATTGCACCTATTTTCCGGATAGCAAGTCGGGCACCGAAGGCGCGAACACGTACAAGGTCAAGGGCAACATCCATTGGGTCAGCGCCGGGCACGCGTACGCGGCGGAAGTGCGGCTCTATGATCGCTTGTTCAAGGACGCCAACCCGGGCGCGGGCGGCGCAGACTTCCTCGAAGCAATTAATCCGCAAGCCAAACGGGTAGTCCAGGCCTTTGTCGAACCGGGCGCACGCAATACCGCACCGGACGACAGGCTGCAGTTCGAACGCCACGGCTATTTCGTCGCCGACCGGGTTGATTCGGCACCAGGACGTCCGGTATTCAATCGGATTGTTTCATTGAAGGACAGCTGGGGCAAGTGAGCCCCATGGCCGTCACCGCGCGGTGGCGGCCAATGTGTTCAGCACATGTGCGGCCGCGGCCAGTCCGAAGCTGGCCGTCACGACCACGCTGGACCCGAATCCGGCGCAGTTCAGACCGGTCGCGCCCCCATTCCGGCCAAATCCGGCTTCAGCGTCCGTTGCCCCTGCGGCATCGGTGTCATCGACCTCACAGACCCGGGACTGCGGATAGCGTAACGGTTCGTCTGAATATACGGCGGGTACGCCAAAGCGCGTCTTCGGGTCACGCGGGAAGCGATGCATCTTGCGCAGCGTTGCCCGCACCTTGGCAAGCAACGGGTCCTGGATCGTGCGCGACAGATCATCCACCCGAATGCGCGTTGGATCGGTCTGTCCACCCGCGCTGCCGACGGTGACGATTTTTTGACCGCGCGCCGCGCACCAGGCGATGAGTGCCGTTTTCGTCCGCGTGCTGTCAATCGCGTCGATGATGTAATCGAAACCTGCCCCAAGCACCGCGTCGAAATTATCGGGTTCGGCAAAATCTTCAATGGTCCGCACGGTACACGCCGGGTCGATCAGCGCGATACGCTCGGCCATTGCATCGACCTTCGCCTTGCCGTAATTGCCATCGAGCGCGTGAATCTGCCGATTCGTATTGCTTTCCGCCACATTGTCCAGGTCGACGAGCGTCAACCGGCCCACCGCGGTGCGGGCCAACGCTTCGGCGGCCCATGACCCGACGCCGCCAATGCCGATCACGGCAACGTGCGCCTGCGCAAAACGCCGAGCCCCCGCGTCGCCATACAGTCGCGCGATACCGCCGAAGCGGCGTGCACGGTCTGGCGCATCAGGCGGGTCGACCTGATCGGCAGGACGGAATGGGTCGGGCGCACCGCTCGGCGGCGCGGCATGGTTTTCCATCACGCGGAAGTCCTCACTCAGATGCACACATTAATCGACCACGGTCGACGCATGCGTCACTACGATTATCGACGAGAGAATCGCGTCATTATTCAGCAATAACTTACTTTTATATTACAGTAACAGGTATTTTTATTACAAAATCCATTCGACACGCCTCGGGACGCGCACGAAAAAAAGCCTGGAGCTATACTTGACGCATTGTAGTACCTAGACAACCAGCTCGTGAACGCTCTCGCCGACATCAGAAAAAATTATGCTTACGGCTCCCTGTCGGAATCCGATGTGGATCATGATCCCATTCGGCAGTTTTCGATCTGGTTCGACCAAGCGCTGGATGCCAAGCTTCCCGAACCCAATGCGATGACGCTCGCGACGGTCAGTTCCGACGGTCGCCCATCCGCACGAATCGTGCTGGTCAAGGGCGTGGACGAGCGGGGTTTCACGTTCTTTACCAACTATCAGAGCCGCAAGGGGCAGGAACTGGCAGGTCAGCCTTTTGCCAGTTTATTGTTCCACTGGGTTGAACTCGAGCGGCAAGTTCGCATCGAGGGGCGCGTCGAACAGGTCAGTGACGCGGAAAGTGATGTCTATTTTCATTCTCGTCCATCCAGCTCACGCATCGGCGCCTGGGCATCGGAACAAAGCAGCGTTATCGCCAGCCGCGACGTCATCGTTGCGCGCGAGAACGCTTTCAAGGCGGAGTACGGCGACAATCCACCGCGCCCGCCCCACTGGGGGGGCTATCGCCTGATCCCTGACACGATCGAATTTTGGCAAGGACGACCGTCGCGGCTTCACGATCGCATTCGCTTCCGTCGCGCCCTGCCAGCGGATACCGCTGCCATGCCGAGCCCTTGGTCGATCGAACGCCTGTCGCCCTGACAGATAGACGGATCACGACCTTGACGGATCAGTAGAAGTCGTAGCGCGCACGCTCGATAAAATGGGCGTTATATTTAATCAATGCCGTCCTTTATTCGATACGCTGGAAAGATTTCGCATAGCGCTGGAAAGATTTCGCATAGATAACGCATTAAACCTTACCGATGGTATTTGAGCGGCACGGAAAAAGCAAAACAACCGACAGTCTGACACCCGCATAAAACCGTTCGTGAAAGACATCCCGGACCGGATTTGCAGCGCACTTCATATCGACACAGCACGGAGAATATCGACATGTTTTGGGAGAAGAAGCTGGGAGAGTGGATCAACGACGTGAAATCGCGTGCGAATATACCGGCACGGCTCGCCCTCTGGAACGGGCAGACGTTCGACTTTGGTACGTTTGACAATCCACAGGTTACCTTGCGCGTGCATTCGGCGGCGGCCATGCCTTTGCTACTCGACCCGAGCCTGGATAACCTCGGGGAGGCTTACGTCAAGCAGAAGATCGATCTGGAAGGTCGCCTGGCCGACGTCATCAAGATTGGTTACGCATTGGCAACGGTTTCGGTCTCCGCGCCCAGCAAGCTCCAACGGGCCGTGCGTTACTTTACGCACACGAAAGACTCCGACAAGAAGTCGATTCAGTATCACTACGACGTGTCGAACGCGTTTTATCAGCAGTGGCTCGACCCGAACATGGTCTACTCCTGCGCATATTTCGAAACTGGCGACGAAGATCTTGCCACGGCGCAGTTGAAAAAAATCGATCATATCTTGACGAAGATCGGTGTACAGCCGGGGCATACGCTGCTCGATATCGGCTGCGGCTGGGGCGCGCTGGTCATTCGCGCGGCACAGAAGTTTGGCGCGCATTGCATAGGCGTGACGTTGTCGCAGAACCAGTTCGATCTGGCGACGGAACGTGTGAAAGCAGCCGGCTTGTCCGACCGCATCGAGATTCGCTTGCAGGACTATCGTGACGTCGGCGGCCAGTTCGACCGCATCACGAGCGTCGGCATGTTCGAGCACGTCGGCCGCGCGAACCTGACCGAGTATTTCGGCAAGGTCCAATCACTGTTGAAGGACGATGGCGTGGTGATGAATCACGGCATCACGTCGACGGACGCAGACAGTGGCGAGACGTCGCACGGCGGCGGTGAGTTCATCGACAAATATGTGTTCCCGAATGGCGAACTACCGCACATCAGCCTCGCGCTGAGGGCCATGCAGGAAGGGGGACTCGAAGCATTCGACGTCGAAAATCTGCGGCGGCATTACGCCCGCACGCTGGACATCTGGGCTGAAAATTTCGAACGGGCAACCCCGACGTTGCGCCAGATGGTCGACGAAGAGAAGTTCCGGATCTGGCGCGTCTACCTGGCGGGCTGCGCCTATGCATTCGACAACGACGACGTCGCGATCTATCAGATTGTCGGCCGCAAGGCGGGACGAAAGGGGACAACGCTGCCATGGTCTCGCCGTTATATGTACGACAGCGCGCCGCGCTGATTCGCCGTCCCATGCCGATGCAGCGAAGCGTGTGATGACAGCCGCGCCTGATCCTCCGGACGTGGACGCGCAGGCATCGCTATTCGACCTGCCGTCCGTCGACCTGACGCCAGATACGCCCATCGATGCCGGTGGCGCCCGCGCGACGAGCAATCGCGCGGCCCCGCGCACCCGCCCGGCAAAGCCGTTGCCGGCGATCGGCACCGCCACACCGCCTCACCCTTTTCTGGCGGCCGCGGCGGCGGCATTGCCCGAGCGGGTACACCTTGGCACCTCGTCCTGGTCTTTTCCAGGATGGGAAGGCTTGTTATACGACCGTCCCTACAGTACCGAAGCGCTGGCTCATGGTGGACTTGCCGCCTATGCCGCGCACCCGTTACTTCGCACAGTCGGCATCGACCGATCGTTTTACGCGCCATTGTCCATTGAGGCGTATCAGGACTATGCCTCCCAGGTACCGTCGGATTTCCGTTTTCTCGTCAAGGCGCCGGCCGCGGTCTGCGACGCCGCGATTCGCGGCCCGCGCGGCATGCCCTCCCGCGCCAACCCGGCATTTCTAGACGTAGAACAAGCCATTGAAACGTTTGTACACCCCTGCCTGACCGGGCTCGGTTCCCGCGTCGGCCCGATGGTTTTTCAATTATCCCCATTAACGGATGCGCAGCTTGCCGATCCGGCCGCCTTGATCGATCGGCTCGGACGGTTCTTTGCCGCGCTCCCCGCCCTCGATGACGCGGCACGCCGCAACGGCGCATGTTATGCGCTGGAGCTTCGCGATGCCGGCATGCTGACGCCGCGACTGATCAAGATGTTGCACGCACGACAGGTACGGTATTGCGTCGGCGTGCATGCCCGGATGCCCGACGTCTCGCGACAGTCAGCGGCATTGGCGATGCTCGATGGACAGGATCCGCGCGGCGCGGCGCTACCACTCGTTGTCCGATGGAATCTTCACGCCGGCATGCGCTACGAAGGAGCCAAGACCCGATATGAACCTTTCGATGCGATCATAGATCCGGACGTAACGACGCGGCAAGCGCTTGCCGCCCTGATACTGCGCTACCTGCGCGCGGGACAATCCAGTTTTATCGTCATCAATAACAAGGCCGAGGGCTCTTCCCCTCTGAGTTGCGCCTGGCTGGCCAGCGCGCTTGCGGTGTTATATCGCGATGCAGCAACCCAAAAGGCGGAATGATGGTTTACACCGTCTCGACGACACTGGCCATCACGTCGCATTGACAGACACGGGCGCAACACGCACCATCTTTCAGGTAATTGCCGAAGGAATCCGTGATGCCTGCTTTGATGAACGGTCAACCCGACCTCGCCCCGTCCGCGCCCGGCCTCCCGCCGGGTCCCGTGCCCCTGAACACCAATGTGCAGTGCGTGAGCCAAGCATTCGGTCCCGAGGAAAAAGCCGCCGTCTATCGCGCCATTCATGAACGGCGCGACATGCGGCATTTCTGTGGCGGTCAAGTCCCCGAGGCACAACTGCGACGCTTGCTGTCGGCTGCGCACCACGCGCCTAGCGTCGGTTTCATGCAGCCCTGGCGGTTTGTGCGCATAACGGATACGTTGTTAAGGCAACAGTTGCATGCGATCGTCGAGGCGGAACGGCTTGAAACGGCCAAGGCGCTAGGCGAGCGCAGCGACGATTTCATGGCGCTGAAGGTGCAAGGCATCCTCGATTGCGCGGAAGTACTAGTTGCGGGGCTGATGGACCGGCGCGAAGAACATATATTTGGTCGGCGCACCTTGCCGGAAATGGACGTCGCCTCACTGTCGTGCGCGATTCAGAATTTATGGTTGGCTGCGCGCGCGGAGGGGCTGGGCATGGGCTGGGTGTCCCTCTTCGCGGTAGAGCCGGTCCGCGCCCTGTTACGAATGCCGGGCGGATCGAAGCCCCTGGCGATCCTATGCCTGGGCCCGGTAGCTGCCTTTTATCCGCAACCGATGCTGCAGCAGGAGGGCTGGGCTTCGCGCGCGGACCTGGACCAGTGTCTGGCGGAGAACCATTGGCCTGATTGATCCTAGCGGCGATCTTTCAGCCGATGGGCAAATGCCATACGCATCTTCGCGACCTTCGGGGCGATTACGTAGGCGCAATAGCCTTGGTTTGGATGGTGTGCGAAGTAATCCTGGTGGTATGCCTCCGCGGGAAAATAATTACCATCGAGCGCGGTTACCTCCGTCACGATGGGTTGGCCGAAGACATTCTCCGCGTTTAACGCCGCGATTACCTGCCTGGCTTGCTCCGCTTGCGCATTATTGAGCGTGAAGACCACCGAACGGTATTGCGTCCCCACGTCGTTTCCTTGACGATTCAGTGTTGTTGGGTCGTGCGTCGCGAAGAAGATCTCCAATACGTCTCGATAGCGCAATTTTGCTGGATCGTATCGGACACGCACCACCTCCGCATGGCCGGTGGTACCGGTGCAGATTGCCTCGTAGGTCGGATTCGACACATGTCCCCCGGCATAGCCGGATTCCACCGTCAATACGCCGTCCACCTGCAGAAACACAGCCTCCGTACACCAGAAACATCCCCCTCCGAGCACGGCTTCCTCGGAAGCAACTGCATTATTCGACGCACTGCCCGGGTGATTGCCGATACCCGTCGGTGTGCTGCTGTCGGTCGTCATTTTCCGCTCCTATGCGTTTGTTCAAGCGATGCAAAATGGGGTCATGGCGCCAGATTACCGGCTTTCTCCCTGCAGGGGGGATACAAACAGAAACAAGGCGTCACCGCATTCCGCTGCCAGGGATGCGTGTTTTCCGTTACGATAATAGGCATCCCCGCGCCTGAGGAACCCTGACTCGTGCCTGTCGGGATGCCAGGAAGACTTATTCAACGTGCTTCGAGCCTGCCTCGAACGCCCCTTTTGAAAGGACTGCGATCATGTCGGAGACCAACAAGGAGAAACTGATGACCGATATCAAGACGGTATTGAACGACGCCGAAGAATTGTTGAAGCAAGCTGCCAGCGCGACCGGTGAACAGGCAAGCGATCTACGCGACAAGGCTATCGCCCAATTGAAGCAGGCGAAGGAAAAAGCCGCCGATGTACAGGTTGTCGTCGTGGAAAAAGGCAAGGCTGCGGCACGTAGGACCGACGATTACGTGCATCAGAATCCTTGGCAATCGCTTGGCGTGGCTGCCGCTGTCGGCTTCGTGCTTGGTCTGCTGATCAATCGCAAATAAGATGGCGTCGAACGAGACGCCTGACACCACCCCGTCTCCCGTGGGACGTATCGGTGCCGCACTGCTGGGATTGGCGCAAACACGCCTTGCACTGATTGGTATAGAGCTGGCAGAGGAAAAAGAACGCATTGTTGGCGCATTGGCAATCGCCGCGCTCGCGTGCATGCTCGGTCTGGTTACCTTGATCAGCCTGAATGCCTTGATCGTGATCGTGTTGTGGGATCGCTATCATTGGCAACCTTTGCTGGCGCTCACGCTGTGCTACGGTATCTTGTCGCTAGTGTGCTTAGTGCGTCTACGACGTGCGGCACGGCATGCCTCGCCGCCGTTCGAGGCAACGCGTGCGGAGTTTGACAACGACCGTGCGTTGATCGCACATCACTTGCGGGGTCGCGATGCCGATTGATGCCACCACGCCAACGCCTGCAGCGCGTCGGGCGATGCAGGCGCGCTATGCGGGGCTCAGCCCGCGACAGGCTCGCGCCGTCCAAAAGGAGTTGTTGATCGCTCGCGCGGCACTCGAACGTCTGTCCATCGCGGAAGCCAGTACCGATCTTCGCGGGGATTTGTCCGGGCTCGGCGTGTTCGGGCTCATCGGCCGACTATTTGGCAGGTCCAGAAGTGCGGAAACAGGTCTTGGCACCCTGCTCAGCGCGGTACCTGCCTTTATGCAACCGGCAATCCGTGCGGTCTTGCCTTTGCTATCCCGCCATCCGCTGTTCGCTGGCGTCGTTTCCCTGCTAGTAGGTGCGAGTCAAGGCGGTGCGTTGCAAAAAGCGGGGAAATCGGCAAAGTGGGCGGGATTGGCTGTCGTGGCGTTGAAAACCCTCGGTTGGGCGCGACGTGCGCAATCCTGGCGTACGCAACGTCAAGCACGCAAGGCGGCGCGACGCCGCGAAGTGTGAGGCATTGCGTTCAACGCGTCCAGTTGTCGGTGCAATGTCATGCATGGCGCAGTGATGATGGAACAACTGCTTACAGGATGGCGTCGGCGCGTTGGAGGCAAACAGCCCCCGCGCCGAAATGCGCCGGGTCACCGATGTCCGCGCCAACACGCTTGCTGACGCGGATAGGGCAAATATGTGCCGCCCGTACCTACGTTTCTCTGCACGCCATTGCTCCCGAGCTCATAGGCGCCGCACGCGTCATCCTGCATTGCCCCGCCATAGATCGGCGTTGCGCGAATATATGTCGTGCCGTCCCGATTACGCGTTCTGTTGAAGCGATATAACCCGTGCAGCGGTCCGCTTGATGCCATCGCGTCTGACATGCGCGCCTTGGCCACTTCATTGCCAGCAGGGGTGCCCGATCGCGTGGCGTGTGGCACGGCGGCATTGCCCCACACGACCCCATCCGCCTGCCACGCCATCACCGATAGATGTTCATGTAAGGCGTTGATGACCAACACGCGGTGCCCGCGCGCCGTGACATCGCGATACATCGGCATACCGAGCAACGTCATTGCGGAAAGCAGCGCCACCGCAATCAGTGCTTCGATCAATGTGAATGCACGCGCGGCAGAGATATCAAGCGTCCGCTCGTCAGGCTTTGGCACCTGTGCCTTACTTACCGATATCGTCGGGATGCGCACGGAATAGGCGTGGCCGGTGTGGCTCAGCGCGTACCTTCGGCACGGCGCCACGGTTCGACGATTTCGCGTACGCGGCGCGCCGTGCGGCTGCACGGCATCGGTTGCCGCGCAATGATCGATTGCACCCATATCCCCTCCTCGGCGCGATGGCGCTCGTCTGGCGTGTCGATATCAGCGATGCCAACCGAGCGTTGCGCCATCGCACGCACCGTCAACACTGCTACCAACCCCGTTGTTTCGCTATCGATCCACGTTTCCGCCAAGCATACGGTTTCAACGATTACGGGCTCTAGCCCACCGGGCAACGCTCGCGCTCTCATCGGTGAGCCGATTGACACGGTACGCCGTACGGTACCCTTCGCGTCGGCGGACAGCGCGCCAGGGGCACGCCAGCGGCGCGGCGCCTGCCTTGATCGCATTGCCTGATGTAAAGCCCGCCAATGCAACGACGCCATGCAATTGCGTTCGACCATCTCATCAGGGACATGCATGACATCGACAACATTCCCTGCTTGCGCGCCGCTGAACGCACGTAACGTCAGAAGATCGGCCTCGCACTGCCGCAACGACACATGCGCGCCATGCGAGACAAGCATGTGGCTACGCTCGGCGCGCCAATGCGCCAACTGCAAAACCATGGCGTCCGACGTCATCCCGGTCATCAGAAGCATTCCGGCCGTCGCCAGGATCGTCCATGGCAAGACGGCACCCCGTGCGTATTTCGGTCGGAACGTCATCGGCGCTGCTCGTGCATTGCCAGGCTAGTCCAGGGAGAGTACGTTCTGGGCCACGCGGCGCGAACGACGTGCCGCCGATAACCATCCGCGCCGCCATAATCCGCGCGCAGCTGCAATGCGCCCGTCTCCGTCAAGAAGCCATCGCATCGATCGTTCAAGCCGCGTGGATCACGCCCCTTCCTGTACGACGCGTCCATTTGCGCCCGTGCGTCATGGTGCGGACCATCTGCTCGCGACGCAAATGGCGACGCGAAAGACCGCCGCGTCCGACCACGCATCACGATACACACTTCGTCCATTGAAGCGGTCCGCCACACCACCAACCGTTCGATCCCGTCCACCATCGCGCTGCCCGGTGCCGGCTGTCCGCGTTGTATGACATCCCGGCTACCCGAGCAAAACAAGCTTGGCGTAGCATCCCCCGCAGTGACACTGATCGATAGAGCCGCATGCATCATCTGCGTGTCCTGCCACTGCGATTTCGGTCTCCTATCCTCGGGTATCCGTACACCCTTGCAGTCCGCCGGATAGCCGTTCGCATCGCGCCATGATGCGTCGCCATCGGTTGGGTAATCCATCGCCAGCACCCCTCGGTGGGACCGGAGGTCGCAACGCCAGCCTGGCATCGACGAAATCGATGACGCGTCGGCGGCACGGGCAGAGGTCTGACGCGCACCGTTGCCAGGTTGCGGATTGCCACACCGCAGGCGCCCGGAGGCATGCCGCCCGGGTGCGATCGGATCGTCGGAGCGCTCGATGTAATGACGCAGAAACCGCAATGCAATACCGGCATCGGACTGTAGCCGAGCCGTTTCCGCGATCTCGCTCGCCTGCTTTCGGAATCCGATCAACGCAGCGACTATCGCGACGGAAAACATCATGCCCAGCGCAGCGGCAAGCGCCCACTCCAACAAGACGGCACCACGCGCATCCGAGATGCAACGGCCAAGGCACGTACAATGGTCACGGCCCCGGAAGCGACTCGCACCGGCGATTTTTGTCGGGAACGGCGCCATTGGGAATGAATACATCGTTATCCTTATCAAGTCCAATGGCATGCTTTGGCCTGTCACCGACTCGCCAGCATAATGTCCACGTGGCACCATGTGTTTCCCCTGTCTGGCGAATCCATTGCGCGGCAGGCAACCGTGACGCCAACTGTGCCGCCACACCGTTCGGCACCACGATATCGGCTTCACGCCCGTCTTCCAAGCCGTCCGCATGCGCGCGCCGATAATCCGACATACCAGCACGCCGACCGGCGTCGTGAAACATGTCTCCTTTGACGCTTTCAGCCCCAACGCGCGCTTCCAGTGCCCGAAGCGCCACCCGATGCTGGTCGATCTCGCGCATCAATGTGAGCTGCAACAAATGCGTTCGCATCGTCACCTGTAGCGCCATGCCAAACAGCGACATGGCCATCACCAGCTCCAGCAACGCGTGGCCTCGAATAACATGCCTGGAACCGATACGGACACGTCGCCGTCCTGACACGCCACGCACGTCAACCACAATGCCCCCGCGAGCGGCGCGCCCGGCCGCCACCACTGATCCAAATGCATCGCGGCGTCAACGGCCCCACAATGCGATCGCGGGGACGCGACATCGCCCTTTCGGGCGCGATGGTAAAGCGCCCCCATCGACCAACGGACTGTCCAAGCGGTGGCCGAAAAACAAGACGCTGCGTGCCATTGTTCGCTGTGATGCTTACGCCACTTATCGCCGCGACGCGATGCAGAATCAGTGGGGTGTCAGCGCCTCGCCGGCCATCAAACTTCGCGCTCATCCCTTGATTTCGCACACCCTGCCGATCCGTCACGACGAGCCAGCCGTACCGCCAATCGTGAAGCGGAATGTGCTTGCCCGCGGCATCACGCATCGTGGTATCCGCGCAGGCACCCATCGCATCGGCGCGACACAGCCCCACCGGCTGATTACGCCGCACCGCCTCATGACGCGCGATGGACAACGACGCGAGCAATGCATGCTCGGTGCGTGCCAACGCAACGCCCAGCCACCATCTTCGCCATGGCCCCACTGCAAACGCGACGATGCCAATGGTCAATGCCAGCGTCATCAACCACTCGATGAGCCCAAAGCCGCGCATGACGCCGCGGCAGGATAGTGGCCCCGATTGCCATTGCCGCATCGCCGCTCCGTTACACCATGCAATGGCCTTACTGTAGTCTTCGGCATCGGGACGGCATAGTCGCCCAGATGGCCAGCACCATCACCGGGGAGGGGTCCGGAAAGCCGAAAGCCCGCCACCGTGAGAAACACCCCAAAGGCTGGACGGGCTTCCGACCTTTGGGGTGCGATTCACACGGTGCGGGCTTTTGAACTTCCGGCAAGCAACGTCGCTCTGTGCGGCCTACTTTTTCATCGGAGGGGATTCCTGCGTGCGATTGAATTCATCGATCACGCGTTGAAAGTCGTCCATATTGTCGAATTGCCGATAGACCGATGCAAAACGGATATAGGCGATCTTATCCAGTCGTGCCAATGCGACCATGACCAATTCGCCGATCGCGTCGCTGCGAATTTCGCGTTCGCCGCGCGCCACGAGTTGAAACTCGATCTGCGCCAGCGCGTCGGCCAGCGCGTCCGCGCTGACCGGCCGCTTGCGCAACGCAAGCCGCATGCTTCCTTCAATCTTTTTCCGATCGAATTCCGCGCGACTGCCGTCCCGCTTCACCACGGCCGGCAACGCCAATTCAGACCGTTCGTAAGTGGTAAAGCGCTTGTCGCATGCCGGACAGCGCCGACGGCGGCGGATGGCCGCGCCGTCTTCCGACACCCGGGAGTCGATGACCTGGGTATCGTCGTGCCGACAGTAGGGGCAGCGCATCGGAGGGCTCGCTATTGTCTTGAGAAGATCAGCCGTAAACCGGGAAGCGCTTCGTCAGCGCCGCAACCTGCGCGCGGACCTTGGCCAGATTGGCCTCGTCTTCCGGCGCATCCAGCACGTCAGCGACGAGGTTGGCGACCAGTTTCGCTTCTTCCGCGCCAAAACCGCGCGTTGTCATCGCCGGCGATCCGACGCGCACGCCGCTGGTCACGAACGGTGATTCCGGATCGTTCGGGATGGCATTCTTGTTGACAGTAATGTGGGCCTTGCCCAACGCGGCCTCGGCAACCTTGCCCGTCAACTTCTTCGCGCGCAGATCCACCAGCATCACGTGACTTTCCGTGCGCCCGGAGACGATTTGCAAACCACGCGAAATCAACGTTTCTGCCATGACGCGGGCGTTTTCCACGACCTGCTTCTGATACGCCTTGAAATCGTCGCCAGCGGCTTCCTTGAACGCGACCGCCTTGCCCGCGATCACGTGCATCAACGGACCGCCCTGGATACCCGGGAAGATTGCCGAATTGATCTTCTTCTCGAACTCGGCCTTCATCAAGATCACGCCACCGCGCGGGCCGCGCAAGCTCTTATGAGTAGTTGTCGTCACGAAGTCGGCATGCGGCACCGGGTTCGGGTAGACACCGGCGGCGATCAAGCCGGCGTAGTGCGCCATGTCAACCATGAAATACGCACCTACTTCCTTGGCGATCTTCGACAGGCGCTCGAAATCGATCTTCAGCGCGAACGCCGATGCGCCCGCAACGATCAGCTTCGGCTTGTGTTCCTTCGCTGCCGCTTCCGCCTTGTCATAGTCGATATCACCCTCGGCGTTCAGGCCATAGCTGACGACCTTGAACCACTTACCCGACATGTTGACCGGCGAGCCGTGCGTCAAATGCCCGCCTTCCGCCAGGCTCATGCCCATGATCGTGTCGCCGGGCTGCAGCATCGCGAAGAACACGCCCTGGTTGGCTTGCGAACCCGAATTCGGCTGCACATTTGCGGCCTCGGCACCGAATAATGCCTTGACGCGGTCGATCGCCAACTGCTCGACAACATCGACGTACTCGCACCCGCCGTAATAGCGCTTGCCCGGATAGCCTTCGGCGTATTTGTTCGTCAGCTGGGAACCTTGCGCCGCCATGACGGCCGGGCTGGTGTAGTTTTCAGAAGCGATCAGCTCGATGTGATCCTCTTGACGCTGGTTTTCCTTGCCGATGGCGGCAAACACTTCAGGATCCAGGGTTTCGAGCTGGTATTTGTCTTTCGCGAACATAGGGCAATTTCCGAGGTTGACGCTTTAGGTTGACGGTAAGCCCGACCCAACGGCGCACCCCCTGCCCGTCCTGGTACACGTTCAGACGCGACCGGCGGGCGGCCGCGTCGCGCATTGGGATGCACGACGTGGAAAGCGGACGTGGCGAAGGATGGTCGACCATCGACTCACGGCTCTGCCCAGGCGAACGGCGCAAACGACGCTTAGCGCTTCACGGTGGGCAGTTCCACCTCGACGCCGACTGCCACGGAGCGCCGAAACGAGGTCCGGCAATGGCATTTGCAAACGATCGCACCGATCGCGCAAACCATGCCGACCCCGCCCCGGCACGCGATGCCCGAAGGACCGGGTATCGCTTAACCGTCGCGACAGACGACGTCGTATCGCCAGTTACGCTAAGCTGGGACCAAACAGTGTAGTGCATTCGCCACGCAGTGGCAATGTCATCGCAACGACTGCCACGTCCTTCGTTGCCGCCGCACACAGCCGCGCGAAAACTTGTAACAAGATTTTCCAAGTCACTTTTACCTTGAATCCCTTCGGGTAGAATTCGCGCATGAATTCCGTACCGTCGTCGCATACGCCGCCTGTTTCGCCACGCAAGACATTTGCCTGGCAAACCCGGATTTATTATGAAGACACCGATGCGGGCGGCATCGTGTTTTACGCGAATTATTTAAAATTTTTCGAGCGTGCCCGCACGGAGTGGTTGCGTGCCGGTGGTATCGATCAAAGCCGACTCAGCATGGACACGGGGACGCTGTTCGTGGTGCGCCGGACGTCGATCGATTATTTCGCGCCGGCACGACTCGATGACATGTTACGGATTGAAAGCCATGTGGCGCGAATGGGCCGGGCGTCGGTTGAATTCGAACAACACGCATTCCGCGCGGGCGAACGGCTGTGCAGCGGCACGATCCTGGTGGCTTGTGTCAGTGCGACCACGTTGCGGCCCACGGGTCTGCCGCCTGCGGTGATTGCAGCGCTTCAACACGAATAATGAACACTCGCGCTTTTTCCAGGGACTAATACCGTTGCGCCGTCACACGGCGGATCGCCAGGCAACGCCAACCCGGATTGACATGATCGATACAACCGGTTCGGCGCGTGAATGCGACTCGCCGAACCGGCATGCCCGCCTCTCGAACCAGCTCTATGAACAATACCGAAGACCTGTCGATCATCTCCCTAGTCTTGCACGCCAGCGTACTCGCCCAGGCGGTCATGGCGCTCCTGCTCGTCCTGTCGTTGATTTCCTGGACGTTCATCTTCCGCAAATGGGCCACCGTACGCCGTGCACGTAGCCAGACCGAGCGTTTCGAGCGCGACTTCTGGTCTGGTGGCGACCTGAACGCGTTGTACCAGAGCGCCACGCACAACCGCCATTCGATTGGCGCTTTGGAACGCATCTTCGAAGCCGGCATGCGTGAATTCCTGAAAGGCAAGGAGCGTCATGGCGACGCGACCACGATCGTCGACGGTTCGCGCCGCGCGATGCGCGCGGCGTTTCAGCGTGAGCTGGATGTGCTGGAAATCAATCTTCCCTATCTGGCGTCGGTTGGTTCGGTCAGTCCGTATATCGGTCTGTTCGGTACCGTGTGGGGGATCATGAACTCGTTCCGGGGCCTCGCCAACGTGCAGCAGGCTACGCTGGCCAACGTGGCGCCGGGCATTGCCGAGGCGCTGGTCGCTACCGCGATCGGCTTGTTCGCGGCAATCCCGGCCGTGGTGGCTTACAACCGCTTTGCCACCGATGTCGATCGCCTAGCGATTCGCTTCGAGACGTTCATCGAAGAGTTTTCGAACATCCTGCAGCGTCAGGCCGCTTGAACGTTACCCACCGGAACGCCGGACAGATAGGACAAGGAGCCTGATTCGATGGCAGATTCAATGCGATCGGGAATGCGCGGCGGCCGTGGCCGCCGGGCGAAGTCCGATATCAACGTCGTGCCGTACATTGACGTGATGCTGGTGCTGCTGGTCATCTTCATGGTGACCGCGCCGTTGGTGACGCCGGCAGTGGTGAACCTCCCCACGGTTGGCGGCGCATCGCAGCAGCAGCAGACCCCGCCTGTCATCGTCAACGTACGCGCGGACGGGACGATGTCGGTGCGCTATAAGAGCGACGGCGGCGCCGCGCAGGAAATGCCGATGACGATGCAAGATCTGACTGCATTCCTTCAGGACCGCACGCCGACGCATCCTGACGAGCCAGTCGTGATCGCAGGCGACAAGTCCGTGCAATACGACAAGGTCATGGCCGTCATGTCCGAACTGAAGACCCAAGGCGTCAAACGCGTCGGGTTGCTCGTGAAGAATCAATGAGCAGAAACGCCATACCGTCGGCCGAGCTGGAATCGGCGCGCTTCGAACCACGCAGGGAGAAAGGAACCTGGCGTGCGTTTGCGCTCGCGGTGCTGATACACCTGCTGCTGATTGCTTTCTTGTATTTCGGGATTCAATGGCCCGTATCGGATTCGTCCGGCGTTCAAGCCGAGATCTGGACCGAGGTGCCGGATTTGAACGCACCGGCACCACGTCGCACGCCGGAACCACAGCCCCCCGTTACCCCCCAAGTGGTGACGCCGCCCCCGCCACCACAGGCGGCGCCGGCCCAGACGGCCAACGACGAAGACGCCGAGATCGCACTGGAAAAGAAGCGCAAGCAACAGGAAGCGGCGAAGCAAGCCGCGTTGGCGGCCGAGCAACAACGCAAGCAGGCTGCGCAACAAGCCGCTGCCGCTGCCGCAGCGGCGGCTGCAGCAAAGCAAGCGCAGGCCGAAGCGCAGCGGAAAGCGGAACTGAAGCAACAACAATTGGCGCAACAGAAGGCCGAAGCGGAAGCGCAGGCCAAGCATGAGGCGCAAGTGAAGGCGCAGCAGGCCAAAGCCGCGGCAGAGAAAGCGGCCGCGGATAAGGCAGCGCAGGAAAAGGCCACCCAGGAAAAAGCGGCGCAAGAGAAAGCCGCACAGCAGAAGGCCGCAGCGGATAAGGCGGCCGCGGACAAGGCGGAAGCACAGAAAACCGCTGCCGCGAAGGCAGCCAAGGAAAAGGCGGCCGCTGATGCGCAGCGCCAGGCGGATCAGGCACGCAAGGCACGTCTGGCCGCCTTGCAGGGCATGGCGGCAGCGGGTGGCGAAAGTGGTGGCGGTGCAGCGAACAGCGGCAACGGGTCGGGGTCAGGCAACGCCTCGCCGGGGTATGCGGACAAGGTACGCCGTCGCGTGATTCCGAACATCATTTATGCTGGCAGCACGTCCGGCAACCCGGTGGCGGTGATCGATGTAGTGTGCGCGCCGGACGGTAGAATCCTGAGCCGGCACCTGACGCAATCGAGCGGCAACCCGGCATGGGATGACGCGGTGCTTAAGGCAATCGACGCGTCGGACCCCATGCCACGCGACGACGATGGCAAGGCGCCGCGCACGTTCAACGTGCGGATGCGACCGAACGATGCAAAGTGATGATGGCAGGGCAACGAGCGACGACGGGTGCGGCATGACCCGCGGATACGATAATAGGGGGTCGGTGGTACGACTCGTGCTAGGGTAAGCAGCGTCCTATTTCACGCAGATAGCAACCAGACCAGGTACACGTTTCCAACTCTATGAAATTAGTTGATAAATTCGGTCTCAAAACGATCGTGGCGGGATTTTTCCTGGCCGGAGCCACTGCTGCTAACGCGCAACTGACGATCGATATTGCCGGTGTCGGTTCGAATTTGTATTCGATCGCGGTTGCAAACTTCAAGGGCGAGACGACATCGCCCCAACAGATTGCCGCGATCGTCCGCGCCGACCTGGCCCGCAGCGGCCGTTTCTCGAATATCGATGCCGGCCCGACGCCGGTATCGGAAACCGATTCGGTCGACTTGGGCAGTTGGAAAGCACGCGGCGCGAACGCCTACGTCTCCGGCAGCGTCACCGCGCTGTCGAACGGGCAATTTGATGTCCGCTTCCGCTTGTATGACACGCAAAGCCAGCAAAGCCTGGGAGGCCTGTCGCTTGTCAGCCCGGCGGCCGGGCTGCGTATGAGCGCGCATAAAATTGCTGACTATATTTATGAGAAACTGCTGGGCACCCGCGGTGTGTTTGCAACGCGCCTGTCGTATGTGATCAAAGCCAACGGCCGGTACCAGTTGCAGATCTCGGATTCCGACGGCCAGGACGCGAATATCGCGCTGTCCAGTCCGGAACCGATCATCTCCCCCACTTGGTCGCCGAACGGCACCAAGGTGGCTTACGTTTCATTCGAACGGAAAAAGCCGGTGGTGTTCGTGCATGACTTGCCGACCGGACACCGGACGATCGTGGCAAATCAAAAAGGCGACAATAGTGCGCCGGCGTGGGCACCGGATGGACAACACCTTGCGGTGGCGCTCTCGCTGCCGGGCCACACGCAAATCTATCAGGTCAATGTCGACGGCTCGGGGTTGCGCCGTTTGTCGAATGGACCGACGATCGATACCGAACCGACCTACTCGCCGGACGGTCAGTGGATTTATTTCACCAGCGACCGCGGCGGCGAACCTCAGATCTACAAGATGCCTGCCAACGGGGGCAATGCGCAGCGCGTCACGTTCAAGGGTAGCTATAACACCAGTCCCCGGGTCAGCCCGGATGGCAAGCTGTTGGCCTATATCGGACGCAGTGGTGGTGGCTACAAGTTGTACGTTCAAGATCTCAGCACCGGTGAAGTGACACCTGTCACGGACACCAACCATGATGACTCGCCTAGTTTCGCGGCCAATGGGCAGTACATTCTGTACGCCACTGAGGTTGGGGGACGTGGTGTGCTGGCGGCCGTGTCGACAGACGGTCGAATTAGGCAGGTTCTGTCGGTTCGGGGCGGCGCGGTGAGTGCGCCGTCCTGGGGTCCATTCATGCAATAACACAAAAAGGAGAAGTAAAAATGGTTCGTCAGCTTCGTGGTGCCGCGATCGTCGGCTTGGTTGGCCTGCTGGCCGCCTGTCATTCGGGCGTCAAGATGGACAAGGACGCAAACGCTTCGGGTTCGGGCTACGGCACGCAGCCGAATCCGAATGCGGTCCAGCAAGTGAATGTGGATCCGTTGAACGATCCGAACAGCCCGCTGGCAAAGCGTAGCGTGTACTTCGACTTCGACAGCTACACGGTCAGCGATCAGTACCAGCAAGTGCTGCAGGCTCATGCCGATTACTTGAAGTCGCATCCGGAACGCCATGTGCTGATCCAAGGCAATACGGACCCGCGCGGCACGGAAGAGTACAATCTGGCACTGGGCCAGAAGCGTGCGGCAGCAGTGGCACGTGTCCTGGAAACGCTGGGTGTGTCGCAATCGCAAATCGAATCGGTCAGCCTGGGCAAGACCAAGGCATCAGGTGACGGTGAAGACGCGTATGCACAAGACCGCCGTGCTGATCTGATCTATCAATAAAAAAACCGATGCAACGAAACTCGTTCACGCCCCCATCCACGAGGGGCATTGCCCGGACGGCTTTCGTTGCGCTGCTCGCGTGGGGCGCGCTGTTCACAGCGCCCGCCCACGCTTTCAGCGACGACGAAGCACGCAAGGCGATTCTGGAACTCCGCCAACGCCTGGATAACACAAATGCTCAGCTGTCCGCTGCTCAGCGGGCGGTGATCGACCTTCAGAATCGTAACGACCAGTTGAATCAACAGGTCGCACAGGTTCGGGGACAAAACGAAGACCTGACGAACCAGCTCGCCACGGTGCAGCAGACGGAAAAGGATTACTACACGGATCTAGACGGTCGCCTGAAGAAGCTTGAGCCGCAACAGCAGACCGTGGACGGCGTGCAAGGTACGGTCCAGCCAGGTGAGTCAGCCAAGTTCAACGCGGCATTGCAACAGTTCCGTAGCGGTGACTTCAAGGGTGCGAGTGCGTCGTTCAGCGACTTCGTCGACGCCTACCCACAAAGTCCATACCGCCCTACTGCCCTGTTCTGGCTCGGCAATGCGTACTACGCATTACGCGACTATAAGAAATCGACTGCCACGCTGAAACAGGTTGTCGACAGCTATCCTACGCACCAACGTGCGCCAGACGCGTTGTTGCAAATCGCGACGAATCAGTCGGAACAAGGCGAACGTGCAGCAGCACGCAAGACGCTGCAGCAGGTGGTTGCACAGTACGCCGGCTCACAGTCGGCCACCACCGCACAAGACCGCTTGTCCAAAATGAAGTGACAACGGTTCGAAGGCGGTACGCCAAGGCCCGAGCTCGACGATGCGAGGCTGATAGCTAACGCCGTTTTCGCACTTCTGGCGGAATTTCTTGACGGACCACGGTAAGTCGCCTATAATCTGCGACTCTCTTGGGTCCTTAGCTCAGTTGGTAGAGCAGCGGACTTTTAATCCGTTGGTCGCGAGTTCGAGTCTCGCAGGGCCTACCAAGATAAAGAAAGGGTCTAGCTTCGGCTTAGACCCTTTTTCTTTTTCCGACAAATCACCCATCACCTCCCACATTGTCGCAGCGGCCACAGCGTGCCATCCGCTGATGGCACGCCTTGTCCTGCGAACAAACATGTGATTCCGCACGAATCAGGTCATTCGTCATTTATGTGTAGTCACACTCCCTCCTGACGCGAATACCACTACGCCCGACAAGACATCGAGGCACGTGGACAACATGGCTGTGCCCGGTTGTCTCAGAGACTTCCTTGCTACAAACAGCCGAATTTCCGTTTAGCTGCTTCATCCGTAATCTACGGAAAAGGAAATTCTGTTCAGGAGAGCGGCACCATGATGGAAATGAACATTCGTGGTCCGGTTGCAGCACGTGCGCGATTGATGACGCCGATCCCGTGCTATGCCCACCCGGGATGAGATAGCGGCGCCCGGTTCGATCCGCCCAAACGTAGACATTCAAGCGCTTCAGGGCATCTCCGATAACACTCGTGCTGCACGATCATGGTGGCGTCGAACAGTACCCGCCTGGATGCCCAGCCCAACGATCTGCACGCTCGCCTGCCCATGGTACGGCCAACTTGTTTGCTGTTAATTATCGTCGTGAAAGCATGGCTTCAGTGAAGCATTGGGGCTGCGGTCGGATGCACGCAGATGCCCGCCCCTTCTTTCTCAAACAGCTGTAACGCGACACCACGATCGCGATCGTGGAATCAAAGGAAGGACGACAGCAATGCCATCTCTCGATCGCTGGAAACTGGGGTCGTAGACCACACTCCCTGGTCGCGCAAGCGCATTTCGTAACAAAACAACCAAAACTTTCGCATTATTTCTACACGATCGCCCGTCATGCATCGTGATCTCCTGTAACGACCGCTTCACACCGCTGCGTCGATTTATCCTGAATCACAATGACAAGCCACATTGCCCCGTTTTCATTCGGTCAAATTTCTTCGCCTATACATAAACTTACGAAATGACCGGACAAATTGTTGCAATATAACTACATGGCTCATCACGCGGAAAATCGTAATACGGTGTTACACAATGAACAGAAATGACTACAAAAGACGTCAAATTGACTGCTTTTAAGGTCGTTGTGGAAAAACACCAACAATAGTTTGTTGCATTAATTGGCGTGTCACACAGCACAGCGTCTTCTACACTCAGTCCCGATGTGTCGAAAGGTAGTCAGAAAATTTTGATACGTGTAAGTCGATACCCCCGTTTCGGCCGCTCGTCATCAAATCTCACGATTCCTTTCAATGCCTTCGTTTACCTAGAATCTGGAGAGACTATGAAGAAGACTCTGATGGCTGCGGCACTGGCTGGCGCCTCGGCTTTTGCGATCAACGCACACGCGCAAAGCAGTGTGACGCTGTACGGCGCGCTGGACGCCGGTCTGGTGTATACGAACAACGCAAGCAACGGCGCAAAATGGGCGGAAGGCAGCAGTAACCTTTCCAATTCGTACTGGGGATTGCGTGGCAGCGAAGATCTGGGCGGTGGCCTCCATGCCCTGTTCACCTTGGAAAACGGCTTCAACCTGAATAGCGGAACGAGCACGGAAAGTGGGACGGAATTCAATCGCCAAGCCTATGTCGGCTTGAAGAGCGATCAATACGGTACATTTACCCTCGGCCGCCAATACAGCTCGGCAGTCGATTTCCTGGGTCCGCTGTCGGCTTCGGGCCAAGGCTATGGCAACAACCTGGCCGCCCACCCGTTTAACAACGATGACTTGAACGCTATCTCGTCGATCAAGAACGCGGTCAAGTATCGTAGCGCCAACTACAACGGCCTCGAATTCGGCGGAATGTACGGCTTCAGTAACGCGTCCGGGTTCTCCAACAACCGTGCTTACAGCGCAGGTGTGTCGTACAACAACGGTCCGATCTCCGCCTCAGCGTCTTACCTGCAACAAAACAACGGCGGCAAGACGTCCGGTGGCGCCACCACGCTGGGTAACGGTTCGGCGACGGTCGCGGCCGACTTGCAACGTACCTTCGGCGCTGGCCTGAACTACTCGTTCGGCCCGGCAACCCTGGGCTTCGTCTATACGAATACGCATCTGGACGGCATCGGCGGCATCGAACTGGGTGGCAACACCTACGGCGGCCTGAACGGCTCGAATCTGCACTTGAGCAATTATGAAGTGAACGGCCGCTACGCACTGACCCCGGCGTTAAACCTGTCAGCGGCCTATACGTTCACGGACGGCAAGGCCAGCGGCGCCAACGGCACCGGCCACCCGAAGTGGCAACAAGTGACGCTCCAGAGCGATTATTCGTTGAGCAAGCGCACCGACGTCTACCTGGAAGGCGTGTACCAGCGTGCTACCGGCTCCCTGGGTAACGGCGTGTCCAACTTCGCCGCGATCGGCTCGCTGTCGCCTTCCTCAACGGGCAATCAAGTGGCCGTGACCCTGGGTATGCGTCACCGCTTCTAATCGGCATCTACCTCGTCCACGCGCTCAAGGGGCAAGCGGCTTCCGCGTCTTCCGACGCGCATTTGTCCCCTTGGGCGGTAGCGCACGCCACGGAAAGCACTCTGCGATCCATTCCAAAATCCCGGTCCTGCACCGGGATTTTTTTATTCCCCTCTTCAGGTCGCGCCCATCCGTTGCCTACGGTGCGGTGTCGAACGATTGAACGCCCCACCCGAACGACTACCACCCTCGCCGATACGGCCTCTTGCATTAACCCCTCATATAATGCATCAGCCTGATCGGCAGCATCCGCATGACTTCCGGAGCCCTATACGTGCCATAGTGCCGTGGCGGAAGGGCCCTGATACGGCCTTGAGCGGCCCCGTCCAGGGCTGGACACCTCCGCAGCGCTCGGCACGGTCCACATCGACGCCACGCGGGGAGCATCATATGGAAACCCAGCCTGCCGCCTTCTTGCGTACGCCCGACAGCCCATCCACAAAGGCCAACTAGCGGGAGTACAGAGACACGTAACCACGACAAGCTTAGAGATTCAGATGAAAAAAACCTCGCGGACTAGGTCCACGAGGTTTTTTAAATGTTGTCCGCGACGTCATCAGAGACAAGCGCCGCGTCTCACAGAGGGATCAGCGCAACATCATATTGGTTGCAACATTGTGCATGATCCAGATCGAACCACCGATGACGATGGCCGCGGTCAGCACGGTGAACGTAAATGCAACAACGTTCCAACGCTGTGCCGACGTACCGTTCATATGCAGGAAATACGTCAGATGGACCAATACTTGAACCAGCGCAAGGATGGCAAGCACCGGCACTTCGGTCCCGGGCGGAAACATCTCGCCCATGACCACGCCGAACGACAGCGCAGTCAGAATCACTGAAAAAATGAAACCGATAATGTACGACTTGTAGCTGCCGTGGCCTTCGCCACCGGCGCCGTGCCCGTCGTGGGAATGAGTATTCGTATTCGCCATCAGACCATGCTCACGAGATAAACGAAGGTGAAAACGCAAATCCAGATCACGTCCAGGAAGTGCCAGAACAAGCTGAGGCAAGACAAGCGCGTCATGACACGCTGGTTCAAACCGTTCTTACCCATGACCTGGAACATCATCACGACCATCCACACCATGCCCAGCGTCACGTGGATACCGTGCGTGGCCACCAGCGTAAAGAAGGCGGAGAGGAACCCGCTTTGTTGCGGACCATGACCGTCCGCGATTAACAGCGCGAATTCATGCACTTCCAGCGTCACGAAGGTAATCCCCAGCAGCAACGTCACGAGCAACCAGCCCATCACGCCGCTTCGATTGCCCTTGTAGCCGCACAGCATCGCGAAGCCGTACGTGATCGAGCTTAACAACAGGGCCGCCGTTTCAAACGCCACGCCCTTTAGTTCGAACAGTTCCTTCGGTCCGGGTCCGCCGGCGTACTCGTTGTGCATCACGGCGAACACCGCGAACAGCGTACCGAACAAAATACAGTCGGTCATCAGGTACAGCCAGAAACCGAACGTCGTTGTGCCGCTGTGATCGTGATGCTCGTGTTCATGTTCCGCAGTCAAACCTGCCGCGGTCGCGGCCGGTCCGGTGCTTTGATGTGCATTCGACATCAGTTTGCCTCCGCCATGGCGACGCGTCGTGCAATCGCTTCTTCGGTCGCCTTCACTTCAGACGCCGGAATGTAGAAATCAATGTCGTTATCCGAGCAGCGCACGATCGCAGTGATCACGATGCCCAGGAAGCCGGCAATCGCCAACCACCACATATACCAGACCGCCCCGAAACCCATCGCCGTTGCGAACATGCCGATCAAGAAGCCGGTCGATGTATTACGCGGCATATGGATGTCCGTGTACACCGGCGGCGTGGTTTCCTTGACGTGCTGCTTCGCATGGTGGAAGTGATCCAGCTCTTCCACGTGCGGGATGATTGCAAAGTTATACGACGGCGGCGGCGATGCAACCGCCCATTCCAGCGTACGGCCATTCCACGGATCGCCCGTGAAATCACGGTTGCCCGGCAAGTCACGATCGCGGATCGACACGTAGATCTGCACCAGTTGGCAAATGATGCCGCACAGGACCAGCACCGCGCCGACGAATGCGATGATCATCCACGGATGCCATTCCGGATTGTCGTAGTGATTCATACGACGCGTTGCACCCATGAAGCCCAGCACGTACAGCGGCATGAAGGCAACATAGAATCCGACCAGCCAGAACCAGAATGATGCCTTGCCCCACTTTTCATTCAACTTGAAGCCGAACGCTTTCGGGAACCAGTAGGCAAAACCCGCCAGGTAACCGAACACCACGCCGCCGATGATGACGTTGTGGAAGTGGGCGATCAGGAACAGCGAGTTATGCAGCACGAAGTCCGCGCCCGGAATCGCCAGCATCACACCGGTCATGCCGCCGATCGTGAACGTGACCATGAAGCCGATCGTCCACAGAATCGACGGATGGTATTGCACGCGACCCTTGTAGATCGTAAATAGCCAATTGAAGATCTTCACCCCCGTCGGGATCGCGATGATCATCGTAGTGATGCCGAAAAACGCGTTGACATCGGCGCCGGACCCCATCGTGAAGAAGTGGTGCAGCCATACGACGAACGACAGGACCATGATCGAGCACGTGGCATAGACCATCGTCTTGTAGCCGAACAACGGCTTGCGCGCGAACGTCGAGACAACTTCAGAGAAGATACCGAACGCTGGCAAGATCAGGATGTACACCTCGGGGTGGCCCCACGCCCAGATCAGATTCAGATACATCATCTGGTTGCCGCCACCATCATTGGTGAAGAAGTGCATGCCCAGATATCGATCCAAGCCCAGCAACGCCAGCGTGACGGTCAGGATCGGGAACGCCGCCATGATCAGCACGTTGGTACACAACGCCGTCCACGTGAAAACGGGGAGCTTCCAATACGTCATGCCAGGTGCGCGCATCTTCACGATGGTGACGAAGAAGTTCACACCCGTGAGCAACGTACCCACCCCGGATATCTGCAACGCCCAGATGTAGTAATCCACCCCGACACCCGGACTGAACTGCATCTCCGATAACGGCGGATACGCCAGCCAGCCAGTCTGCGCGAACTCGCCAACCAGCAGCGACAGGTTGATCAGGATCACGGCTGATGCCGTCATCCAGAAACTCATCGAGTTCAGGAAGGGAAACGCCACGTCGCGTGCACCAATCTGCAACGGCACGACAATATTCATCAGGCCGATCATGAACGTCATCGCCATGAAGAAAATCATGATGACGCCATGCGCGGAGAAGATCTGGTCGTAGTGATGAGGCGGCAGGTATCCGGGGGCATCATAGGCCAGCGCCAACTGCGAGCGCATCATGATCGCATCCGAAAAACCGCGGATCAGCATCACCAGCGCGACGATGATGTACATCACCCCGAGCTTCTTGTGATCAACCGTCGTGATCCACTCTTTCCAGAGGTAGGTCCACTTCTTGTAATACGTGATCAGGGCGAGTAGCGCGAGACCGCCCAGAATAATGACGATACCGACACCGGCCACGATGGGCACGTTATACGGAATATCCGCTAGTGTAAGTTTTCCAAACATGCTTTATCCCCTGGGAGCCGACGCAGCAATGGGCGAGTGCGGCATGGTCATGCCCTCCATCGCGCCGCCTTCTGCTTTCGGCTCACCCATCTTCATGCCCATGTGATTCCCGCCGACGTTGTATTGCGCCAAGATCTGGCCGAACACATCGCCTTGCACCGCAGGATAGTACTGAACCGGATTTGCCTCGCTGGGCTTGGCGAGTTCCTTGAAGGAAGCGAAGTTCAACGCGCCATTGTTCGAAGATTTCACTTTCTTCACCCATGCGTCGAAATCCGACTGCGACATCGCCAACGCGCGGAACTTCATGTCCGAGAAGCCACGGCCGCTGTAATTCGCCGACAGCCCAGCGTAGTCACCCACCTCGTGCGCATCCAAATGCAACTTGGTGTGCATACCCGCCATCGCGTAAATCATGCCGCCAAGTTGCGGGATGAAAAACGCGTTCATCACTGAATCCGACGTGATTTCGAAATTAACCGGGGTGTTGATGGGGAACGCCAGCTGGTTCACCGATGCCACGCCCTGATTCGGGTATATGAACAACCACTTCCAGTCCAATGCCACAACCTGCACTTCCAGCGGCTGCACCTTGGACTCAAGGGGTTTGTAAGGATCGAGCGCGTGCGTCGTGACCCAGGTCAACCATGCGAGATACGCAATGATCAACGTCGGAATCGTCCAGACAACCACCTCGATGGCCGTAGAGTGCGCCCAGCTCGGACGGTATTCCGCGGACTTGTTCGTCGCGCGGTATTTCCAGGCGAAATAAAGCGACAGGAAAATCACCGGAATAACGACGATCAGCATTGCCCATGTGGAAATAGCAATCAGATGCTTTTCCTGGACCCCGATGCTGCCCTTCGGGTCGAGGATGCCACTGCTACATCCTGTCAGACCCAAGATCAAGCTACTGGATAGGAGTCCCGCCAACTTTAGCGCGCCCCTTTCTTTCAAATATTTCACCGGCCTCTCCGATACCCAGGGACGCACATCGCGGCCCGAGCCCCATGAATGGAAGTGCGCAGAGAATACCTCCACCTGCGACATTTTTACACTGAAAATTGTGGAAATTGATTATTAACGACGTCGACGTGCGTCAAATCGCCGCACTTTTTCGGGCACCACGCGGCGCTTTGCCGCGACTGGCCGCTGGTCCGCGTCGCCAGCCGTGATTTTACACGTTTGACTAGCGGATTTCCGAATGGCTCTCAAGCGAAATGTCCTAACGCGGGTAATCGCTGATTTATCTCCGGGACCGCGGCTCACTCGTCACGTGTACAACGCATATGGCGCTTACGCTGATAATTCACTGACAAACGATCGATTCATGCGCCGTCTCCGCGCGCTCCTGAAACGTTCCGTCGTGTCTTGGCGCCCGATAAAAAAGAAATCGCATGCGGTCTTTTACAATAGCGAAGGCCCTCCGCCCGCTTGCGGCTCCAACCGGCCTTACCGGCGCCGAATCCACAATGAGACGAATGCGAAAAGCCTTAGGGAACGATGTGAATTCAGACGAAGCACGGCCGCACATGCCAAACCCGCCAACGTCCTCCGGCATCGATCAAACGACCGGATCGGCTTCTCGCTACTCGCCGGCCGCGGACCCCGCCATGGGAGGAGGGACTCGAAAACCGGTCGCGCTTCATCCGCGTCAACAGGCGTTGTTGGACATATTGAAGCGCGACGGCTTCGTCACGGTGGATGAATTGGCCCGCGTACTCACCGTTACCCATCAAACCATTCGACGCGACGTCAACCAACTCGCCGCTCAGAACTTGCTGCGCCGCCATCATGGCGGTGCCAGCCTACCAACGAGCGCGGAAAACTTGGCCTACACGGCGCGCCAGCAGATGTTTCGAGAGGAGAAGCGACGCATCGCGCAACTGGTGGCGGGCCACATTCCGCATCAGGCTTCGCTGTTCGTCAATCTGGGAACCACCACCGAAGAAGTCGCGCATGCCCTGCACCGGCACGAGGGACTGCATGTGATTACGAACAACCCTCATGTGGCCAGTGCCATGTGCGACTACAAAAACTGCGAGGTCATGATCGCCGGCGGCACGGTGCGGCCGTGGGATCGCGGCATCGTAGGCGACATGACGGTCGAGTTCTTTAAGCAATTCAAGGTTGACTTCGCCATCATCGGCGTCTCGGGTATCGAATCCGACGGTACGCTGCGCGATTTCGATACGCGCGAGGTCCGCGTCACCGCCACGATCATCGAGAACGCTCGTCAGGTGTTCCTGGTCGCGGATCGATCGAAATTCGGCCGCTCCGCGCTCGTTCGGCTAGCCGATATGTCACGCATCCATGCCTTTTTTACCGACGAGCCGCCCCCCCCCGGCATGCGTGAGATTTTCGAAAATGCAGGGACGCAGGTCTTCATTGCACCTTGATCTGATACGTCGCGTCCCGTTCCGCCGTGGGTAAGCCTCCTCGCCAGGCTGCAGGCTTCATAACCGTCGAACGATAGATAATTGCTATTATATTGATAGCATAAATTGCTTTTCTTTATTTTCTATTTTCGCTTTCGGACTTTATATTTTCGTAAACGAACATTTAATGCGTATTCTTCGCAAGAGATGTCCTAATGCGAATTTTCCGCCAAGCTCAGTGCGCGATGCGCCCTCAGGCAGCCATGTCGTCAAACCGCGCACGTTGCGCTGCAAAACGGTGATAACCGATCTCAGGCACCGAGTCGGGCAGTCGCATTGCACCAGGCACGATATAACGCCCATAGGCATACGAACACGATCCCGGATCCAGCGGACATGGTGAAATGACAATGCAATCAGCAACGCATCAGCAACAGGCAAGCCACGGGCTGTCGGCCGGGACGCCGAGTCTTGCGGAACAAGACGTCGACCTGCTCGTCATCGGTGGTGGCATAAATGGTGTTGGAATCGCACGGGATGCCGCGGGTCGGGGTTTGCGCGTGGCGCTATGCGAGAAGGATGACCTGGCGTCGCACACCTCCTCGTCCAGTACGAAGCTGATCCATGGCGGTCTGCGCTATCTCGAATACTATGAGTTTTCTCTGGTGCGCAAGGCACTGCAGGAACGGGAAGTACTGCTTCGTAGTGCGCCGCACATTATCTGGCCGCTGCGCTTCGTCATGCCGCATCAGCCTGACCTCCGGCCGGCATGGATGATCCGGGCAGGCCTGTTTCTATACGATCATCTTGCAAAACGGGCCGTCCTTCCTGGATCGACAAGTATCTCAATGCGCAATTCGGCCGTCGGCGCACCGTTGATCGATACGATTACGCGCGGCTTTATTTATTCGGACGCCTGGGTCGACGACGCCCGTCTCGTCGTGTTGAATGCGAAGGCCGCGGCCGATATGGGCGCGCACATCATGACGCGCGCAAAGCTCGTCAGCGCGCGCCGTATCCACACCGACGCCGGTCCACGATGGGAAGCGCGTATCGACAGACTGTCGGCCGATGGTAGCGCGCGGACCACCACGCTCCGCGCACGCGGCATCGCGAATGCCGCCGGTCCCTGGGTCGATCAATTGCTGCGCGATGTCGTGCAAGGCAGTCCGGCGGATCACGGCGTGCGGCTGGTCAAGGGCAGCCATATTGTCACGCGCAAGCTGTTCGAGCATGATCACGCGTACATCTTTCAGAACCCGGATAAACGCATCATCTTTGCCATCCCCTACCAAGGGGCGTTCACGCTGATCGGCACGACCGACGTCCAAATGGATGGTAATCCCGATGCGGTCAACGGCGTGCAAATCAGTGACGACGAAGTACGGTACTTGTGCGAGTCGGTGAATCGCTATTTCAAGCAAGGCATCACCCCGTCGGACGTGGTCTGGAGCTATGCGGGCGTGCGTCCTTTGCTCGAAGAAGCCAGCGATAATCCGTCAGCGGTCACGCGCGACTATCGGCTCGACCTCGATGCGCCCGATGCCCAGGCGCCATTGCTGTCGGTCTTCGGCGGCAAGATCACGACGTTCCGTAAGCTGGCAGAGGAAGCCGTCGATCACTTGGCGGGGCCGCTTGGCGTAACGCGCCCGTCGGTCACCGAGCACGAGACACTCCCTGGCGGCGATATGCCGCATGCCGATTTTGCGGCCTTCCTCGGCGACGTTCGGCGACGCTATCCCTGGCTGCCGGCCGAGTTGGCGCATCGCTATGCGCGTGCCTATGGCACATGCATCAACACGTTGATTGCAAAGGCAACAACGCTGGCCGGACTGGGATCGGAGTGGGCGCCAGGCATATACGAAGCCGAACTTGTGTATCTGTGGACGCACGAATGGGCGCGTACTGTGCAAGACGTATTGTGGCGCCGTACGAAACTGGGATTAATGTGCTCGGCAGAAGACGCTGACAGGCTGTCCCAGTGGTTTGCCGAACGCGCGGCGTCGAGCACGGCAGTCGCCAACAATGCAACCGGCGCCGTCGCGTCTCCCATAGCACCGGCACCGACAGCGCTCTCGACAAATGGTGCCGCAAGTGTGGCAGCCGACGATTCGAGCGATGCGGCTCCCCATGATGGACACCGTTCCGAAGCACGCATTTAAATGGCTTGAATACCGCGACAGAACGCATCAATCACATCAATAACGAAAGATAAAGGAGACGGACGATGGAGACAAAAGCATACATTCTCGCGCTTGACCAAGGCACGACGAGTTCCCGTGCGATCGTGTTCGATCATGGTGGGCAAATCGTCTCTACCGCGCAGCGCGAGTTCACGCAGCACTATCCCAAGGATGGCTGGGTGGAGCATTGCCCAGACGAGATCTGGTCGACACAGGCAGGCGTCGCCACCGAAGCCTTGACACGCATTAACTTGACCAGCGCCGACGTGCACGCGATAGGCATCACGAACCAGCGTGAAACAACGATCGTCTGGGAGCGTGCGACCGGCAAGCCTGTCTACAACGCGATCGTCTGGCAGGATCGGCGAACCGCGGCATTCTGCGATGAACTGAAAGCGGCACAGCACGCCGAGATGGTTCGAGCAAAAACCGGCCTGCCGATCGATTCGTATTTCTCGGCAACGAAGATTCGCTGGATTCTCGACAACGACAAATCGCTGCGAGCAAAAGCCGAACGCGGCGAGCTGGCATTCGGCACCGTCGACAGTTGGCTGATGTGGAAATTCACGAAAGGCGAGCAACATGTAACCGATATAACGAATGCATCACGGACGATGCTGTTCAACATTCATACGCAGCAATGGGACCCTGAACTGTTGAAGTTGTTCAATGTGCCTGAATCGATGTTGCCCGAGGTACGAAGTTCGTCCGAGGTTTACGGTACGACCAATGACGTCTTTGCGACGAGGATTCCACTTGCCGGCATTGCGGGAGATCAACACGCCGCGCTTTTCGGCCAGATGTGCACCGAGCCCGGCATGGTAAAGAACACCTATGGCACGGGATGCTTCCTGGTGATGAATACCGGGCCCAAGCCGATGGAATCAAAAAATAATCTTGTCACGACCATCGCATGGAAAATTGGTGATCGGGTCGACTACGCGCTTGAAGGCAGCATCTTCATCGGTGGCGCCGTGGTGCAATGGCTGCGAGATGGCCTTAAGATCATCCAGCGCTCCAGCGACGTCGAACGGCTTGCTGCTTCGGTCGAAGACAATGGTGGGGTCTATCTGGTACCAGCATTCACCGGCTTAGGCGCACCACACTGGGAGGCCAGTGCTCGCGGCACGACGTTCGGTCTGACTCGCAATACCCGAGACGGCCATGTTGCCCGCGCGGGACTGGAAAGCATTGTCTATCAGTCGCTTGACGTGCTAAGAGCGATGGAATCGGACTCTGGCATTCCCATTCCCGAGCTCCGCGTGGATGGCGGTGCCGCCGCGAACAATCTGCTGATGCAGTTTCAAGCTGATATGCTCGGCGCGAAGACGATACGCCCGACCGTTATAGAAACGACCGCCCTGGGCGCCGCGTATCTGGCTGGCCTCGCGACCGGCTATTGGCCCAATATAGAAGCCATCCAGCAACAGTGGAAGGAAGACCGTGGCTTTGAACCCCGCATGGATGCCGCAACGCGTGACCACTATGTCAACCAATGGAATCGTGCTTTGAAGGCGACAATCGCGTGGGCCGAGGACCAGCCCTCCGTCGCTTAACAATGCATGCAGCTCGAAGACGGCACTTCCAGACACCGTGACGCCGCTGTCGAGTGATGCAATGCGCGATACCTGCATAGATTATCCATGCAAGTATCGCCCGCCCTATCAGACAGGACTCCTACCGTCTTGTGGCAACAATAATTGATCAGTATTCAGGAGACCTTCGTGGAAACGACCTTCGCGCGCCGTTGCTTTGTCGGCGAATTGATTTCGGAAGCCGTCGCGGTTTTCATTATCATTGCTTTCGGCGACTCAGTAGCGGCCATGTACGTGCTATATGATCCGAGCCCTTATCTGAACGCCTACTGGGGCGTCGCCATGTGCTGGGGACTGGCCGTGATGATCGCGATCTACGTCACCGGGTCCATTTCCGGCACCCATGCGAACCCAGCAGTCACATTGGCCTTGGTGCTCTTCCGCGGGTTTCCCGCCAGGAAACTGCTGCCCTACTGGCTCGCCCAGGTCGTGGGCGGCTTTATCGGCGCGGCGGTCGTACTGCTGTTATTTGGCCCGGTGATTGATCACTTCAACGCAACGCACCACTTGACACGTGCCGATGGCGGTGCTGCGGGTGTGTTCTTCACACATCCCGGACTGGCAATCAGTCCGATGCATGCATTTGTCGATGAAATCATTTTGACCGCATTGTTGGTATTCGGTATTTTCGCGATCACCGAGAAATTCAATGAGGTGGCACCGCAAGGGAATACCAGTGCGTTGATGATCGGCTTGCTCGTCGCGCTGATCGGCGGTTCGATGGGATACCTGGAAGCGTGGGCGTTGAACCCGGCACGGGACTTTGGCCCGCGTCTGCTCGCGTATGTTGCAGGGTGGAATACGTCTGCGTTGCCGTCTCCGGACAACTACTGGTGGGTGCCGATCGTCGGTCCTTTGATTGGCGGCGTCTTGGGCGCGGCAGCGTTTCAAACCTTGATTTATCCGTTCCTGCCGGCCCGGCTCGCGGCATTGAGCGCGGCAAGGGCAAAGTCGGGTGAAACCGTCGCGGGCAAGAGGTCCGCTAACACCGCGGCAAGCACGACCTCGGTGAAACCCTCTTGAGATCGAGTTCGATCATAACGACCCTCGCCCCGGCACCGCCGTGATAATCGTCGTGGCGGTGCCGGCACGTTGCCGCTTATTGCGGAAAGCGCCCTTCGAAGGCGATGTTCGATAGCGGCTGGCGATCGCTCGGTACCTCGCGGGCTTGCAGGCCTTCAGGCAACTGGCTCTTGTCGCCCAGACGGCCAATGGCCAAGGCTGCTTCAACGTGGAACCCGGCAGGCACGCCCAGGTCAACAAAAGCCTTGTCGAAATCCACGCCCGTCATGCCGTGCGTGTACCAGCCCAGCTTCGCTGCTTGCAGCGCCAGAAATGCCCAGGCCGCACCGGCATCGAACGAATGGCTGCGTGATGGAACGTCTTTGTCACCGCCCGGCGGCCGCATGACCGAATTCGAGACCACGAAAACCAGCGCCGATGCATGCTTGGCCCAACTTTGATTGAATTCAACCAGGCAGGCCAGCAGCGACGCGAACTGCGGCGTGCCACGGCGAGCGTAGACGAAACGCCAGGGTTGCGAGTTGTAGGCCGACGGTGCCCAGCGCGCCGCTTCGATCAACGTCAACAACGCATCCTCTGAAATCTCCTCATTCGAAAAAGCACGCGGCGACCAGCGTTCCGTAAAAATGGAATCGATCGGATGGGTAGGACGGCGTGGATTGTTGCTCATATTCTTATTCCTGGATCAGAGAAGGTTATCGGCACCGCGCAACACGGCAATAACGCGGCATGCCATAAAAACTCAAAAATACCCTATGTAGGAAAAGTTTGCCCTGTCGACGCCGTGACAGCGCACCGCAATGGGCGCACCGGGGCGGCAGGCAGGCACCACATCGAATCTCAGACGGGGATCGTGACGAACAGCGTAATGTGTGCCGAGCGGGAGCACACGACACGTAATGACGGCTAATTCTCGTAGCGCTTGAGAAGGTGTTGCGCGAGGGCACCCGCTTGTTCGAGCGCCTCGCTTTCGGAATCCAATGTGGGTTCCGCCCGATATACCTGTGCATCATCCGCCGTGCCGCCGTCTCGCGACAGCAGCACGAGACCGCGATAGCGCCCGTCTTCAAGCGCATTGACAAATGCATTGGCGACCATATCGCCTTTTTTAAACCTAAGCTCCGGCATACGCTGCCTCCTGACCAAACGCGCCTCCTGGCGCCGAGCACGCGTGCGGGATATTTCATGCCGCTTACATCCTTTATACCAGCAACCACGGAATCTCGCCGACGCGCGCCCCCACATCCGCCGACCAAGTCACGACAGTGCTTGACGCCATGCAGCCAGTAGTTACGTCAAGACCATGCATGGCCTCCCTGCGCTATGGCTTGTATGCTCATGGCAAGCATTGCCGGTCCTTTCAATTGGTGGCTCTCGCTGGTGGACGCTACACTGTATGGTATTCACTACGTCGCCAAGGAGCCGCCACGATGACAGATTTCCGCCTTTTCTCCGATGACTTTGCCGCCGACAGCCATTTCGGCAAGGAACAGGAACTGAACAATCCTGATTTCGGGACTAACGGCAAGAACCTTTCACCATCACTACGCTGGGAAGGGGTTCCCAGCGATGCGCAAAGCCTGGCGCTGACAGTCTATGATCCGGATGCGCCAACAGGTAGTGGTTTCTGGCATTGGGTCGTGATCAACCTCCCGGTTGATACACGATCCCTGCCAACCGACGCGGGTCGGGCCTCCGGCGACCTCATCCCGCAAGGCGCAACGCAGATGCTCAACGATTATGGCTTCCGGGGCTTTGGTGGCTGGGCGCCGCCAAAAGGCGATAAACCGCACCGTTATATCTTCCAGATCCATGCGTTGAAGGTTCCGTCCCTACCGCTGCCACCCGATGCCACAAATGCCGTGGCCCGTTTCATGATTCATCTGAACCAGGTGGCATCGGCAACGCTCACAGGCTATTACGCCATCACGTGATGTACCCGGAACTGGACGGCCACTTGCCGTGAAAATCACGCGGCACGGCGCCCGAGTGCGACCACGCTCCGGCTTTTTCGCAATCATCGGCACGTTGTTTGCTTACGCCTTTCAAAATCAGGGTGTGATACAACGTGGCGGCGTAATACCTCACTGCAAACCAGTCGATCGCTTTGCCACCCGACTTTACCCTGATTGGCGCGCTGCAACATCGCATCACGCTTATCTTGTCAGGGCCATGCCGGCAATACAGCCGCGCGGCTATCTCGCGAACGTGAGGTCTTTCATGGACTGCTTCTTCCCGAACATCGATCCCGAGTTCCACGGGTCGCCTCCTGAAGTCCGTTTTGTCGTGCGCGTGGATGGCGAGCCCGTCATCTGCGCCGTTTCGGCGGAAGCGCTGCAAGATCATTTCGATGCGCGTGGTCCATTCGAAAACGACCTGCTGGACGCGTTCCGCCGTGGCCGGTCGCGCATTCTGGCAGTCTGCAACGTCGCGCTGCAACGGAGCCAGGGCAATCCCGTCATCTTACGCAGCGGCATGTTCCGGTTCGTCGAGGCAGCGATGGGCCGACGTTTTGGGGCAAATACAGATCGGGAAGGGCAGTCGGACGGAAGCCTGGCGATGATGGCAACGGCAGGACGTCGCTAGACAGCACCGCGTATCATGAAAAAGCCGCAATGGTAACGCACTTTACGTGCGCCACCGCCGCGGCTTTATGGGAACACCCGGAACGGAATTTACGCCTGACGCGTCGTCAACCAGGCATAACGGCGATTCTCCGCCTGCACATCACGCGCGTACTGCATCGCGTCGTCCATACGATCAAACCGTGCCAATGGCCGCTTCGCCGTTTCCTGCGTCACCTCCCAACGTCCATCCTTACCCCGCAGCACGCGGTAGATCGTTTCGTTCGACGTGTCGTAGTACATGCGATTTCTCCTTTCCGTTCGGTTGGGTGGGCGTCTCATCGACCCCGATCCAGTACGCCGCGCCGGCGGGCCCGCGCTTTCGCAATTTCCCTGCCCGGCTCGCCGTGCAGCGTGTGCATCGGCGTCTGGTGATGTCCTATAAGCAACTGGTGTGCCAGGGCAAGTCGATCGTGAAGAACCAAGGCGCCACGTGCGTCATCGACAAAATCGGGAGACTTCACAAAGATTGCAGTAGCAAGCGCGACAATCCACCGTGCAAAACTTACCCGCCCACGCGGGAAAACCCTTGTTCACCGGAATACGTCCTGGCACGCGGGATGCATCTTGATTCGTACCCTCTATCGGCAGGGTCCGCTTGCCGACAATGTCAGGAGCACAACCATGCAAAATGCCACGGATATCGATAAAACCGTTAATACGGTACTGAACGACCTGATTGAAGTGTCGAAGGACGGCGAACAAGGATTCAGGCAGGCCGCCTCGGGCGCACATGACAGCCAATTGAAGGCGCTGTTTTCCGAATGTGCGGCTGACTGCGCGCGCGCTGCGACAGAATTACAAGGTGTGGTAACGCTGCACGGCGGCAAACCTGAATCCAGCGGCTCCGTTGCAGGCGCATTGCATCGCGGATGGATGCAGATCAAGGCTGCCGCAGGATCAAATGACGATACGGCAATATTGGAAGAAGTCGAACGGGGTGAGGACAGCGCAAAAATGCATTATCGCAAAGCACTTGACCGTGATTTACCGGCGGATGTTCGTGTGCTCGTCGAACGCCAGTATCAAGGCGTAGTACAGCACCATGATCAAATCCGGGACCTTCGTAATCAATGGCGAGCCAGCCCACACCAGTGACAGTGGCACGAAACGCTGCGCTGCACAGAAAGGATAACGGGCTAGTGTGAAGGGGTAAGTGCAAGAGAGAGAGCGGGCCATCCACAAGCCCGTTTCTCTCTTGATCCATCTCCAACCAGCCCCCCCCTCATCATCACGTTCGTAAAAAACGGGCCTAAGCCCGTCTTTTGATATTACTCATGTGTTTAACCGGATATTGCACGGCGTTTCCGCCATGCTGCATCCGGCAACGATATCGGTTAACCGCCGTTTGACGAATTCGTCTTCATGTTGTGCATATCGCCCATATTGCTCCCCGTCGCCGGTTGACTCATGCCCGTGCCGGTATTCGACGAGTCGCTCATTGCGGCACTCTTTTTCGTGTGCTTCGTGTGATGTCCCTTACCCGGGGACGAGCTACCCGTCAGCGAGCTACCCGTCGTACTTTTGGCCGTTACGTCGGAATTGGTTGTGCCATCCGTATTCGACTGCGCAAACACCGGAACTGCAGCACCCGCGGCGATCAACGCAGCTACGCCATACGACACCAGCTTCGGCGAAATTAATTTACGCATTTTTGTCCTCCTGTCTATCTCAAAAATTTTGCATCGCGGTAAATGGAAAGTAGCGCAAAACTTCCACTTTTACTTGGAGCAGTGCCGAAGTAAGCGGCTTCGCCGACCGCTTATCTACTTCGCACAGCTTCCAGGAACTAACACCGCAAGATGCGTACCTCGGCGCCGGAGTTGCGATGCGCACCCTCTCGTTCGCCGAGACGGGCTTACTTCGTTGCAACAACCTTCAGGTTATTACGGATGGACTTGACGCCGCTGACATTCGCCGCGGTTTCACCGGCCAACGATCGTTGCGTTGCGTCAGGCACAGACCCTGTCAAACGCACAACGCCGTTCGTCGACTTAACGTGGATGTGCAGTGACTTCAGGTTGCTCTGCGCAGCCAAGGACGCCTTGACCTTCGTCGTCAGCGCACCATCGCTGATCTTCTCGCTGGCAGTTTCATGCGGTGCCGAGGAAGCGTTATCACCACCGGTCACTGTCACTTGCGCATTGGCCGACATCGCCAAAGCCAAAATCGCAGCGCCGCCAGCGGCCTTGATGAAATGGGTTGTCTTCATGGTCATTCTCCCTTGTAGATGTTATTAAGATGGTTCCGCCGCGTACCGGCAGCATCGTATCGGATGCTTGCCCGTGACGTAACCATCGTTCCCTGCCTGCTTACTGCCCTGCCTGATCAATGCGAATAACCTACTCGCATTCGATTATCTATCCTCAGCACGCCGTCGCAACTGGCGATAAGCGCCTCGATACGACCCAGGCTGCGCCTGTTAGGCACCTCGCCCTGCAGCGTCACACAAGCATGCTGCACCGCCACATGCACGCGATCTGTATCCGCGTCATCCGACGAAGCAAGACGCGTTGCAATTACTGATGCTAATTCGTCGTCCGTTCCACAACGATTGGCATTCCACGCAGCATTGCCTTTGACACCCACGTCGCCGCTAACAGGGCCGTCATCAGCATTCCGCAGTGTTGCAAAGCGACTGCCAAGAATCGTCTGATGCCACATTGCTACCTCCATCGGGTCTGCACATCGCTGATAACCAATACTGCCGTTACTATCTTGTCGCATGTGCTTCGAGGTGTGTCGAGATGTGTCAGCCAAATCACCGGCAATCCATCCGCATCATTAGTAAGCGTGACAATAAGCAAACGCCATGCCGGGGGTGACCAAGTCGCTAAGGAAAGTAAGCGGCAACGTGCGTTATATAGATCATTCGCATCCCACCCGTCGGTGTGCACGCGACATACGTAGGGGAATACCGGCCCATTTCCTGCGAAGCGATACCAGGCCCTGCGCTCACCAGCGCTCACCAGCGGACACCAGCGGACACAAGCGGACACAAGCGGACACACGACGTCAACGGCAATTCCAGCGTCCGCTCACGTAAATCTTTCGCACTTTTACCGCTAGCCAAACATCGGCCAGGCGGTTGCATGCAGGTAAAAGAACACAATTTGGAGAGCTGGCACACTCGTTGCTCTAAGAGATCATCGCAACGGCAGACTTGATATGTTCCGGTGCGCAGCAAGAACCGATTCCGGTTACTCCCCATAGGGTCACGCGATTTTCTTCCACGACCCGCCCGAGCTGACACCGACATACCCGCTATCGCACCTGCTGCACCTTTTGCGCCTGGCGGCGGTTAAGCGGCCCCATGACCGCGCCAACAAGCCATTTAGTTCGTTGACGTCACAACGCGAGCCGGTACTGATCCGGGGCTGCAGGATGTCATCGACACGGGCGGTGCGCTCGCGATACTCCCGTTCTTTTGCAAGATGACACAGACGATTGCCGAGGTAGCCAGTGAACCACCCATCGATTGAACTTCGCGCCAAACAAAGTCTGACCTTGACGCCGCGCATGCAACAGTCCGTCCGGTTGCTGCAGTTGTCTGCGTTGGAATTCACGCAGGAAGTAAACGACGCATTAGCGAGCAATCCATTCCTTGAAAGCGACGAGCCGGGATCAGGCAATGAAGCCGATACGGGCGAGCGTGCAAACGCCGTGGCAAAGGAGGCCTCCGACAGCGGTGAAGTCCTCGACTACACCACGGCAGCAGCCTACAGCAGTGCTACCGACAGTATTGATCATTTCGACGGCGCCGCATTTAGCGGCGATGCCGCAAGCGCTGCCATTAGCAACGCCAATGATGCAATGCGTGACGGCAATCTATCTAATACCGTGGAAAGTGGTCCTGACGGGCTGACGAGCGCGGAAGGCGTCAGCGGTATTGGCGAGATGCAGGAATTAGGGTCAAACGACGGCAGCAATGAGGGCGGCGGCGACGGCGCGGACCCTTACAGCAGCCGTCAATATGGCGGCGACGGCTTCGACCCCGGCGAGTGGATGCACGCGGCGCCGTCTTTACGCGAAAAACTACATCAATCACTGCGCTTGACGCCCCTCGACTCACGCGATCGCCTGGCGGCGTTGATCGTCATAGAATCGCTAGAAAGTGATGGCTATCTTAGGATGTCATTCGACGAACTGGCGGACATCAGTGATTGCGATCCGACGTTGACGCATGAAGAACTCGACAATGCAGTCACGCTTGTACAGACGCTGGATAAGCCCGGCATTGCAGCACGCAATCTGGGGGAATGCCTGCAACTGCAATTACAAGCGCTGCCCGCCTCCCGTCACCGTGATCTCGCCATCGAACTGGCCGGCGCGCATTTGGGGCGACTGGCAAAACGGGAACACGCGGAGTTACAAAAACGCCTGGGATGCGACGCCGACACGCTGCGAACGGTAACCGCACTGATTCGCAGGCTCGACCCAAAGCCGGGCGAAAGCACGGCAGTGGACGAACATCAATATTTGATTCCAGACGTCATTGTCCGACAAGTCAAGGGCAAATGGACGGTCGCCATCAACCCCGCAGTCATGCCACGCGCGCGGGTACATCGGATGTACGCGGACATGTTCGCGCAAAGCGAGGGCAGCAGCCGCTCCCCGCTGGCGCAGCAACTTCAAGAGGCGCGGTGGCTGTTGCGCAATGTGCAGCAACGGTTTTCCACGATTCAACGGGTAGCCGAAGTGATCGTTTCACACCAGCGCGCGTTTTTCGACTATGGCGAGATCGCATTGAAGCCGCTGGTGTTGAGAGATGTGGCGGACCAACTCAATCTACATGAGTCGACGGTATCGCGAGCGACGGGCAACAAGTACATGGCGACACCGCGCGGCATATTCGAATTCAAGCACTTCTTCCCTCGCGAGTTGGGAACCGAAAGCGGCGGAACCTGTAGTGCCGCGGCGGTCCGCGCGCTGTTGAAGGAAATGATCTCGGCGGAAAACAATGACGCGCCACTGTCTGATGTCAGTCTGGCGAAACTGCTGGCACAACAGGGGGTGATCGTCGCCCGTCGCACCGTGGCCAAGTATCGGCGGCTGATGAAGGTACCCCCGGCCGAACTGCGTCGGGCCGGTGCATGAGCAAAAGGAAGCACCCACGCCACGCCCGGCCCGGCGCTTCCTTTGAAACGATATGCTTGCAAGTTGAACCTGCGTGGCAGCAGTCCTGCAATAGATGCAGGCACCGACGGGGGATGTGCATCAAACCTTTTTCAAAGCCGATGGCGCCATTATTGATTCGGAATCATCTATCTTGAAATGATTGAGTGCGTCCTCATATGGAGATGATGGAAGCAACCGACATGAGATTGTTGTCGCGTGACGCGCGACATGAGCGGCGAGTGCAAGTGATTCG